>ERZ802830.872-NODE-872-length-29737-cov-8.64069_pt1 | contig 29737 bp, 28 predicted proteins | sample MGYA00345654_ERZ802830 | MGnify/ENA primary metagenome ERZ802830 (study PRJEB30503, sample SAMEA104212375) | marine metagenome | biome: Westerlies Biome; feature: [SRF] surface water layer (ENVO:00010504) within the epipelagic zone...; material: water...
CGTCCGCGCGCAGCCCCAAGGGTTGACCTACTGGTTCCCGTCCGGCACGTGTCTTGCGCCGGGTGCAACCTTCACCCTGCACGGCGGCGACCGCAAGAGCTGGTCGAAGGTCACCTACCTCGACCGCAAGAAACCGATGTTCTACCTCACTGGTAGCGCCCAGATCGTCTCCGACCGCGACCAGGTACTCGCCGAACGCCTCTGGTGACGCCCCGGATTCGCGGGTACTGGCAGGCGCCTCGAGCGCGGCTGACATTCTTGGCGCATGGCCACCATGACGCCCGCCGATTCGTCACACCGATTGACCGATCTCGGCGTGGAGTTCCACGCGACGAGCGACAACGACGTACCCGATCATCTGCTGGCTCTGGCCCTTGAGGAGGGGGAGCGTCATCCTCGCGGCGAGGTCGCCGTGGATCCTCCCGCAGCAGGGCACGAGTTCGAGGACTTCGGGGCCTGGCACGTCAATGACGGGAACGAGGCGCACTTTCTACGGTCGGGAACCGGTCAGGTGCAGTTCGTTGACGACGACGGAGTGATCACCGTCGACGTCGAGGCTGGGGACGTCATGATCATTCGCGGCGCAGAGCACCGCTTTCGAGCGCTGACCCCGGCGGTTTGGGTATTGCACTTCGCCGGACCAGAAGGAGCGGACCTGGTCGCCACACAAACCGGGAGGCAGGACAACCCATGGGATTAGGTCTCGACGTCAGGCTCTCGCGTCTGTTCTCGCACACCTCCGGCAATCTGTTCGGCATCGCTGTCGACCATTTCGTCGGCTACGGGAACGTCCGCGAAGGAGGCCTGTCCAACCTGCCCGAGGCTGTCACCCGATGCGTCAGCGCCGGTCCGGACACGATGACGATGACTCCGGGAACGGCGAAGAGTTGCTGGCCACCGCACGTGGGGAAGGCGTCGCTGATTGTGCAGGCGTCCTACTGGACACCCGACGACCGCATCCGCGATCGACTTGCCACCCCCGCCGACGCTGTCCGCCTCGGAGCCGACGCTCTCGCCGTCGCTATCGGGGTTCGGGGCAATACCGAGGGTGACTTCATTCGATGGTTATCTGACTCCGTCCGCGACGCCGCCTCGTACGAACTTCCCGTGGTGGCTCACATCTACCCTCGCGACTACTCCGATGGAGTGCGGATCGTCTTCACCCCGGAGGAGATCGCCTACGCCGTTCGGGTCGGCATCGAGACCGGGGTTGATGTCATCAAGGTCGGCTACCCAGGAGACGAAAGCGCCTTCGCCGAGATCATCGCCGGCTGCCCGGTGCCCGTGGTGATGGCCGGAGGCCCGAAGGAGCCGACCCTGGTAGCAGCACTCGAGCAGATGGCCGCGGGTCTGCGGGCTGGCGCCCGGGGGGCCGTGGTCGGCCGCAACATCTGGGGCGAGCAGAACCTGGAGCATGCGGCGCGGGCCTACGCCGCGGTCCTTCATGACGGCGTCTCGCCGAACGAGGCCGTCGCAGGCGCATGATCGTCGGGCTCGGCTGCCTCGCGCACGACCACGTCGCGGTCACCGACACCGCGTGGGCCGCCGGCAAGGGGCACATCATCCATCGTGCGGATCGATTCGGGGGCAACGCGCCCAACGCACTCGTGACCATCGCCGCTCTCGGATATCCCGCCGGCTACCTGGCCACCGTCGGCACCTCCGACACCGGTGACGCGGGAGTCGCCGATCTAGCTGCCCGCGGCGTCACAACGGACTTTGTTCAGCGCCTGGCAGGAGCCGACCCCGTCGAGGCGTATCTGACCATCACCGCTGACGGGGAGCGTTACATCGCTTTCGACAACTCCCCGCTCGCGCGCACCCCACTCCCGGATCACGCGACCATTAACGCAGCCCTGGCGAAGGCCTCAGCCCTCCTCGTCGACGCCACGACCGCTCCGCACGGGTCGATCGACGTGGTGCGGGTAGCTCGCGACAGGCAGATCCCGGTGGTACTCGATGTCGAGCGCGACCCCACCGCTGCGGTGGCGGAATTGATGAACGAAGCAGACCACCTCGTTGTTCCCTTGTCTTTCGGTCGCCGCCTGACGGGGCGCGACGCACCCGAAGAAGTCATCGATTCCCTCTGGGGGTCTCGGCGCAGCGCGGTGGTGCTGACCGACGGGTCTCGGGGTTCGTACGGCTGCGAGTCACCGGGGTCGGTTGTTCACACCCCCGCGTTCGCATCACCGGTGGTCGATACGACCGGGTGCGGCGATGCTTTCCACGGCGCATACGCGATGACGCTCGCTCTGGGCCGTGACTTCGATGCACGGGTCACCTTCGCCACCGCGGCAGCGGCGGTTCTCGCTTCGCGGCTCACCGGCGAACCACGAACACCGACAAGTGAGGAAGTCGAGGCGCTCGTCGCGACGCGGACGCCGTCGTGAACTCGCTACTGTCATGAACTCCCCGGCGTGAACGACGACGCCAACTCAAGAAGCCACCGTCGATACTCAATCGAGACTTGATCGACGCCCTTGATGTGGAGTTCTTCGCTCAAGTCGACGGGTAGTTCTTCGGGACGCTGCGACTCCACGACCAGGCGATCCTGATCAAGAATCACCGTCTGAAAATCAACAAATCCCTGGTCGAGGCTCGCATTGAGGTCGTAGTTGCGTGAGCACCAACTGAACGTTCGCGTCTCCTTGCGCCCGAGCGGTGCCGAGGCCATGAAGAGTTGGAAGTGTCGACCGTCACCGAGTGGCTGATCGAGTTGCACGCTGTAGGGCATCGAGACGGTGTACGTACTGGGCAGTCGCTGGATCGCTCCGTCGCCGACGTCGTCGCCTTTGAGCTCGTTCGGGACTTCTTCGACCCCGAGATCGAAGGAAATCGTGTGCGCATCGCGCCGAACGGGGTGGTCCGGGATCTCGGGCTTGTTCGGATCGCCAAGCACGCCGGCGTGCACGAATGGGAAATGGGAGAAGTCCACGAAGTTCTCCACTCGTCGGGCAGCACTGCTCTTCCAGTCGTATAACGGAATGCGCACCGTCCGAAACGATGCGTCATCCCACGGGTGATAGCTCGGGATCGGAAACTCCGCGGGAGGCTCCAGGCACACCCACACCAACCCAATGGACTCCTGCACCGCGTAGGACTGCACCTTGGCTTTTCGGGGGATGCTCCCCTCCGGTCGCGAGGGAATAACCACGCACGCTCCGGTCGAATCGAATGTCCAACCGTGATACGCGCACTGCAGTCCCCCGTCAACGACCGTGCCGAGAGACAGGGCGGTACCGCGATGAATGCACAGGTCCTTGAAAGCAACGACGTCACCATCGATTCGAGCGATAGCGATTGCCTCGTCGAGAAGACGCACGGCCACTGGTTGGTCGTCGAGATCGTCCGCGAACGCCACCGGGTGCCACATGGCTCGAGACCGCTGATAAAGCGCCTCTTCGGCTATCTCATCGAGGCTTTGCCCCACGCGTGGAAGGTATCACCGGTCACGGTGGGTAGACGATCACATACGAATCAACTCGCGAGCAGTTGAGGAAGCGTCGCTCGCTGCGCGTACCCGCATTCGGTGCACAGAGCTACGAAGCCGAAGACGTCGTTTTGAACGATGTCACCCTCATGAGCGTGACAGAAGTCGCACTCGAAGGTGTCCGGGTTTTCCCTCATGAATCCTCCCTGACGCGCCTGTGTCGAACGTGCCTGTCGGGGAAGCCTCCAATAGCGTCGCGCGGATAGATGACCACGAACCGTCAACTGGGTGAATGTCGAGCGACCGACGGGTGGATGGTTTTGAACTCCCGCTCGACTGATGTGGACGGGGGGTGTAGGCGTTCGCCTAGGAGACTGGAGCGAGAGCGCGCCCGGAGAGATTCGAACTCCCAACCTTCTGATCCGTAGTCAGATGCTCTATCCGTTGAGCTACGGGCGCTCGCGCTGCCGAAGCAACGCAGGCGGGAGTCTAGCCCGAGCCACCCTGGTAAAGGCCCGGGGATGCATCGCCGTTCCGACCGGGGCATAGTGTCGTTATGGCAGCAGAGACGACATCGTTTGATCCTTCCCGCCGCGCATTCCTCGTTGGCACCTGTGGGGTAGCGGCGCTGGCTGCTGGTGGCTTCGGCACGGCTCTCCTCGCCGACGACGCGTGGGCTGCGGAGGGAATCAAGCGCCGAAAGAACGGGAAAGTGGTGGTGCGCGTAGACAAGGTTCCGGCCTTGAAGTCGGATCCGTCGCGGGTACTGCTTGGGACAGTCAAGGGCACACCGGTCGCGGTCGTGCGCGAGGGCGACTCCTACACCGCATTGAACCTCCGGTGCACCCACCAGGGAGCCACCGTCGAGGGCACATCCGACGGCTGGAAGTGTCCGCTGCATGGTTCCCAGTTCGCCCTCGATGGTGATCTCGAGCGCGGGCCAGCTGATTCGAACCTCGCGGAATTCAAGTCACGCTGGCGCCGAAAGAAGCGCCGCCTCGTCGTCGGCTAGTAGCTAACGCCTCCCGCGCCCGGCCGGTCCGCCCGATTGGGCTTCCGGCGTCGGCTGTTTCGTGGCGGAGGTGGAGGGATTTGAACCCTCGAGGGAGCTTCAAACTCCCAACCCGCTTAGCAGGCGGGCGCCATAGGCCACTAGGCGACACCTCCACGCTGCCCACCAACATCACGATGAAGTCGTCCATTGGTTGACAGCCGGGAAAGGCTATCGGGCACACTTGCGCCTATGACAACCACGCTTGCTATTGACTGCGGTGGTGGTGGCATCAAGGCGTCGGTGCTCGATGAGTCGGGGACGATGCGCGCCCAGCCGATCCGGGTCCCGACGCCGTATCCACTGCCTACGTCGCTGTTCGTGAAGACCCTTACCGAGTTGTCGGAGCAACTGCCGAAGGCCGACCGAGCCACCGTCGGGATGCCCGGGATGATCCGACACGGCGTTGTCGTTACTACCCCGCACTACATCACCCGCTCCGGTCCGCGCTCACGCATCGATCCGGAGCTCGTTCCCCAGTGGGAGGGCTTCGACGCGCAGGCAGCACTCTCCGACTCGATGGGGATCCCGGTTCGGGTGCTCAACGACGCGGAGATCCACGGCGCCGGGGTGGTCGCAGGCCAGGGCCTAGAAGTAGTCATGACCTTTGGCACGGGGCTGGGCTTCGCCGTCTTTGATGGTGGACGGCTCGCACCGCACATGGAGATGTCCCAGGCGCCGGTTCGCTGGGGCCTAAGTTACGACACCTACATCGGCGAACACGAGCGACGCCGGCTCGGCGATGCCCTGTGGTCACGGCGTATCGGTCGCGTGGTGGACGTCCTTCGTCCGGTGTTCCTGTGGGATCGGCTCTACCTGGGCGGCGGTAACGCCCGCCACATCACACCGACCGTGCTGGCCAAACTCGGTGACGATGTTGTCATCGTTCCAAACTCGGCGGCTCTCGCCGGCGGGGCTCGCGCCTGGCAACTGCGGACCGAGTAGGCGCAGGGCCTCCCCCGAACCCCTCACCACCCCCGTGCGGGCGGGTTTCCACCTCCGTGCGCGCGCCGCCCCGAGTTGCTCCTCCCGTTTCGCGGGCATTTCGGACGCAAAGCCGTAACGGTTGCGTAACGAGTGGGGGTTCGTGATTGGCGTATTCCCCCGCAGACCAACACACTTAACCCCGGTGTCTCCGCAATGGATGCACCTCTCCAACCCCTCGAAGGGAATACATATGTTCAAGCGCTCTCAGCGCGGAAGAGCTTTTGCCGCCCTTGCGGCGGCAGGTGCCCTCTCCGTGACGCTGGCCGCCTGTGGATCCGATGATTCAAGTGACGATTCGGCGGCAGAAGAGACGGCCGCAGAGACGGCTGAAGAGACGGCCGCAGATGACGCCGGTGACGATGCCGGTGATGACGCCGCGGCTGAAGACACCGGTGCCCCGGTTGCCGTTTCTCTTATTTTAAAGAACCAGACGAATCCATTCTTCGTCGCCATGACGGCAGGTGCAGAGGAAGCAGCCTTGGCGAATGGCGTCGACCTCACGGTCGGAGCTGCGAAGGAAGAGGGCGATGAAGCGACTCAGATCGACTTGATCGAAAACGCGATCGCCCAGGGGCAAGCTGGAATCCTGATTACGCCAATGTCCGTCAACGTCAACGACGCCATCAGCAGAGCCCGTGACGCCGGTCTGTACGTAATCTCCCTCGACACGCCAACCGATCCGCCGGACATCGTGGACATCACCTTCGCTACGGATAACTGTCTCGCTGGCGAGGCAATCGGTGAGTGGACGGCCGGTAAGCTCAATGGCGAGAAAGCGATCATCGCCGAACTTGTCATTTTTGACGATCGCGTCGTTTCCGTCGACTACTGCCGCGCAAACGGTTTCCTCATGGGCATGGGCATCGAGGTGCCTACCCTGGACGACATGACCAGTGCAGCGGACAGTGGCGCATACACCACTGGTGCAGGTGGCGATTATGAAATCTCCTGCCTTGAGGCAACAGGCGCCAACGAAGAAGGTGGCCGTAAGGGCATGGAAAACTGCCTCGCGGGCAATCCTGACATCAACGTCGTCTACACGATTAACGAGCCGACGGCGTTCGGTGCCGCTGCTGCTTTGGAAGCTGCCGGTAAGACCATCGGCGAGGACGTTCTCATCGTCTCGGTTGACGGCGGTCTGGCAGGCGTCGAAGCGGTAAAGGCAGGCCAGATCCAGGCGACCTCGCAGCAATACCCGCTGTTGATGGCCAAGCTTGGAGTTGAGGCCATCAAGCAAATCGCGGACGGAGGTGCCCCGCCGGAGAATACTTCCGCTAACGGAGAATTCTTCGATACAGGCGTCACCTTGTGTACCGACGATCCGCAGGACACGGTGACTGCTGCTCCGCAGGAGTCCGCCCAGTACTGCATCGACAATGCTTGGGGATAACCCCCCAAGCACAAAGTAAGTCGAGTCGAGGGGTGGCAGCGATGCTGCCACCCCTCGCTCTCCGAGGAAAAGATCTTGGCGATTCTCCGGCCGACCGCCGCCCTACTCCCTAGACTGCGAACCCTCGACCCGTCCGACCCAACACGTATCCGACATCCGGAGGCATCAAGGTGAGCACCCCCCCTGCCACTACTCCTGATCTTGATCTTGACGACGAGTTTGATTACAAACGTTCACCCGTGCAGCGACTGCAGATATTCCTGCACCGCTACCCCTGGATGAGCTCGCTGGTCGTCCTAATTGGGGTCATTCTCGTCTTCGCTCTTGTAAATGAGCGGTTCTTGCTCCCGGCGACCGTTTCCCTGATGCTCCAACAGACGGTCATCGTGGGGACTTTGGCGATTGCTCAAACGTTAATTATTTTGACAGCAGGAATTGACCTGTCCATTGGCGCAATCATGATTTTCGGGCAAATGGTCATGGCAAACTTTGCCGTTTACACAACCGCGTCAAATGTCTTGCCCGTCGCGGGTACCAATCCCTACATAGCGATTCTGCTCGGGATACTGGCAGCTACCGGCGCGGGGGCAATCAACGGCCTCTTAATCGTTCGCTTCAGTTTGCCACCCTTCATCGTGACGCTCGGAACCTGGAGCGTCTTCATGGGCATAACGCTGATTCTCTTCAAGGCGCGGACTATTCAAGGTCCGGAGATGCCGGAACTCATGAAACTCTTGGGTGATGCTTTCCCCGTAGGCCCCTACCGCTTCACCTTCGGCTTCGTCGTCATGTTTGTTCTCTACTTGATCTTTGCTTGGGTCTTGAAGAATACGGCTTGGGGAACCCATGTTTACGCCGTCGGCGACGACCCCGTAGCAGCCCAACTCTCAGGCATCAATACAAAACGAGTTCTCTTCAGCGTGTACTTGGTTGCAGGTGTGGTGATGGGCATTGCTGCTTGGATCACCATTGGTCGGGTCGGGTCCGCCAGTCCCAACGTTGACGCAATGCTCAATCTGCAAACCATCACCGCCGTTGTGATAGGCGGCACTTCCTTATTCGGGGGCCGGGGGGCAGTTATCGGTTCCTTAATCGGAGCCCTAATCGTGAACGCGGTCGAGATGGGACTATCACTTGCGGGTGTCGACCAGGCGTACCGGACTGCCTCAATCGGCATTCTGGTGATTGCCGCCGTTGGGGCTGATCAGTGGATTAGAAGGGTGAAAGCATGACCGAGCCCATCGTCAAAGGACGCAACCTCGTAAAGAGGTTCGGGAGCGTTGTCGGCCTAAATCACGCCGACTTTGACCTATATCCGGGTGAAGTGCTCGCCGTCATCGGCGACAACGGCGCCGGCAAATCAACCCTGATCAAGTGCTTTGCTGGGGCTCACCCCCCGGATGAAGGAGAAATGTGGCTACAGGGCGAGCAGGTGGAGTTTCGTAGTACTCACGAGGCTCGTGAACGTGGCGTCGAGACTGTTTTCCAGACTCTCGCCGTGGCACCCGCGTTGGACGTGGCGGCAAACCTCTACCTGGGTCGCGAGGAGCGCAAATCAGGACCCCTAGGAAGCGTTCTTCGCATGTTGGATAAGAAGGGAATGCGTCAACGATCGTCAGATCACCTACAGAATCTAGGAATCAGTACTCTGCAAAACATCACACAGGCGGTGGAGACGCTTTCCGGCGGTCAGCGACAGGCGGTTTCCGTAGCGCGTGCTGCCGCTTTCGGAAGCCAAGTTATTATCTTAGACGAGCCCACCGCCGCTTTGGGTGTTCGCGAGTCCGCCAAGGTGCTCAACCTGGTACAAGATTTGCGCGGACGGGGTATCTCAGTCATCTTAATTTCCCACAACATGCCCCAGGTGTTCGAGGTCGCGGATCGTATTCACGTTCAGCGCCTCGGTCATCGCGCTGCGGTCGTGACACCGCAAACGCACTCCATGAACGACGCCGTGGCCATCATGACCGGAGCGCTGCAAGTGCCGGAGAACGAGCAGACGCTCACTCCGCTGAGCTCACCCGCCTAGTTGCTGTAGATCGCGGGTCGGTCGGGGACCTCGATCCCGACCGCCTCACCCCGCCTGAGCGCGTCCACGGCGGCGCGGCACGAGACGGCAGCCATGAAGCCATCCCAGGTGGAAGCACCCGCGGGACCGGTGAGCCCGCGAATGCCGTCGATCCAGGCCTGCATCTCGGCTCGATAGGCCTCGCCGAAGCGCCCTAGCCACAATTCCGGAATGTCTTGCCCCCGGCTTCCCCGCGAGGTGCGCGTGATGAAGGTGCCGTCGCCCATGTCGAGGATTCCGTTGCCGGCGACGACGGAGCATCGGACCTCGTAGCCGTATCGAGCGGTCATAAACATCTCGATCGTGACCATGACTTTGGAGGTGGTCCGGAAAGTGATCAACAGCGGGTCTTTCTGACCATCCGGGACGTCCGGGCCGGGCTTTCCGGACAGAACCTGCACCCACTCGTACTCCTCGTCCAAAAGCCACCGGCTGATGTCGACTTCATGGACGGCCGAGTTGTTGATGCTGAGGGTCGTGTCCAAGCCATACGCCGCGTAGGCGTTGCGGTGAATGTTGTGTATAACCAGTGCCTCGCCGACGTCACCGGAGGCCAGCGATGCTTTCAACGCGACGTACCCGGGATCGAAGCGCCTCATGAAGCCGAGCATGATGAGTTGCTCTCCCCGAGCAACTTCAGCGTCCATCACACGTTGCGCATCTTCCAGCGTCGACGCCAGTGGCTTCTCCAACATCATCGGCTTACCGGCCGCCAGGCACGCAAGCGCGTGTTCGGCGTGCAGATCATCCGGGCTTGCGATCACCACCGCATCGACGGACTCGTCTTCGATCACCGCCTGAGCCGAGGGAAGCGATCTCGCGTCGAGATCGGCTGCCACGGCTTGGGCTCGCCCCGCTGCGACATCAGACACCGCTGTCACAGTGCTGCCGGACACTTCGCGCGCGAGGGCAACCGCGTGCGTTGTGCCGATGTTTCCCGTGCCGATGACTCCCACCCGAATAGCCATGGCAGCCATTGTGCTCCATCGATGTCGATCCACCCGCTCGCACTACTCTTATCGCGTGCCTGGGTTCTTAAGTGATCTGACGGGATCGTTCTCCACGTCGTCGGCGCAGAATCCGACCGTAGCCATCATGGAAGCCGCGTACGCCGACGCACGAATGGACGTCCGCTACCTCAACTGCGAGGTGCCGCCGGCGCATCTCGCGGATGCCGTCCGGGGTGCGATCGGCATGGGGTGGCTCGGCTTCAACTGCTCTATTCCCCATAAGCAGGCGATCCTGGAGTACCTTGACGAGCTCGCTCCGAGCGCGTCGATCACCGGTGCGGTCAACACCGTGATCATTCGCGACGGTCGCCTCACCGGGGAGAACACCGACGGACAGGGCTTCGTGCAGTCGCTGAAAACCATCACCGATCCAGCCAGCACGAACATGGTCATTTTCGGCGCGGGGGGTGCGGCGCGGGCGATCGCGGTCGAATCCGCTCTCGCGGGTGCATCGAGCATCACGATCGTCAACCGCACCGGCGACCGCGGCCAAGAGCTCGCTGCTCTCGTGGACTCTCACACCAACGCCCAGGCGGCTTTCGCGCCGTGGACTCCGGGCTTCTCGATTCCGGACGGCACAGACATCGCCGTCAACGCAACGTCTGTGGGGTTCCACCCCAACGCCGAGGCGACGTTGGACGTCGACACGTCCAGTTTCACCTCCGGAATGGTCGTCGCCGACGTCGTCGCCAACCCCCCGATGACCCGATGGTTGCAGGCGGCCGCCGACGCTGGTTGCACGCCATTGACCGGACTCGGGATGCTCGTCAACCAGGCCCTGGTGAACGCCCGACTGTGGACGGGGCAAACCCTGAACGCTGACGTGATGCACCGCGCCCTGCAGCAGGCGCTGGAGATAGAGGAGAAATCATGACAACCGCCGCATACGCCGCCATGAGCGCGGGAGCACCGCTGGAGCCCTACTCCATCCAGCGTCGTTCGCTGCGCCCGCATGACGTGTGCATCGACATCGCATACTCGGGTATTTGTCACTCCGACATCCATCAGGCGCGCGAGGAGTGGTTCACCTCTCTGTTTCCGATGGTTCCCGGTCACGAGATCGCCGGAGTGGTGTGCGACGTCGGTAGCGACGTGACGAAGTTTTCCGTGGGTGACCGTGTCGGCGTGGGTGTGTTCGTTGAGACGTGCATGGAGTGCGACAACTGCACCGCCGGGCTCGAGAACTACTGCGTCAAGGGGTTCGTGCCGACCTACAACGGCAAGAGCTATGACGGCGAAGTGATGTACGGCGGGTACTCCTCATCCATCGTCGTCGACGATCACTACGTTCTGCGCATCCCGGACTCACTTGCGCTCGATGTCGCCGCCCCACTGCTCTGCGCCGGAATTACGACGTACTCGCCTCTTCGCGAGTGGGAAGCCGGCCCGGGCAAACGGGTGGGCATCATGGGTTTGGGTGGACTCGGTCATATGGGTGTGAAGCACGCTGCAGCGATGGGCGCCGACGTGACACTCATCTCGCACTCCCCCAGCAAGGAAGCCGACGCGAAGCGTCTCGGGGCGCACGATTTCTTGTTGCTGTCGGATCGCGCGGCGATGAAGGAGCGTGCGTTGACCTTCGATCTAATCGTGAACACGGTCTCTGCGCCCATCAAACTCGATCCTGTCATCCGGTTGTTGGCGACGGACGGGACGATGGCCTACGTGGGCCTGCCCGACAAGCCGCTGGAAATGAGCATCTTCGGGTTGAACAGCCAGCGTCGCCGTATCGCCGGCTCGAACATCGGTGGGATTCGCGAGACGCAGGAGATGCTCGATTTCTGTGCCGAGCACGGATACGGCTCCGACGTTGAAGTTATTGACGCCGCCCAGATCAATGAGGCATGGGAGCGGGTCGTGAACAGCGACGTCCGCTATCGGTTCGTCATCGACGCGACGACCTTCTAGCGTTTATCCGCGCAGCAGTGGGCGGGTCAGGCACGTCGGGCCGCCCTCGCCCTTGCTGATTTCACTCGCCTCATACACGTGCACTTCCACGCCGTGGTCGCGCAGCAGCGCCACCGTCGCGTCGTTGCCGGAGGCGATGACGGCGACTCCTGGCCGGATCGCCAACACGTTGCACCCCAAGGTCAGGTTGTCTTCTTCGGGAAGCGGCAAGACCTCGACCCCACGCGTGTGCAGTTCGTGCAGCAAGCGGACCGGAGCGAGCGGCTCGTACACAACGGCCAGGTCCTCACGCACCGGCGAGACGACGCTCATCAGGTGCAGGCAGAAGTCCGGACCGAGACCGTGAGGAACATCGAACGCCGTCACCGTCACGTCTGGTTCGAGGATCTGGCGCAGTTGATCGATCGCTGCATCGTTCGTGCGGTAGGAGCGACCGACGGCCAACGTCGTGGCATCGAGCCAGAACATGTCTCCACCGTCGGCGGTGGCGTCGCCGGTGAGCTGTCCCACTCGGGGGATGCCGCGCTCGTGCAACTCCGCCGCGAGTACGGCGGGTTCTGCGACGCGTGCGTCTTTGGCCCCACGCAATTCGATGAACCCGGAGCCGACCATGAAGCACGGGTCGTAGGTGAAGATGCCGTCCGGCATGTCGTTCACCGGGTTCAGGACGTCCACCTGGCATCCAAGTCGCCGCAGCAGTTCCACGAAAGCGGCGTGCTGTTCGGTGAGGAGGTCGAGGTCGACGGGCTGCGCCCAGTGGGCGGCGGCGTAGTCCCCTCGGGTCGACGGTGGTCGCACAGCCACTCGTCGCAATTCCCCAGTCATGGATGTCACGCCAAAATCGCTCACGAACCGGCCTCCTTCTCTCGGTTGCGCGCAATGGCAATCATGCGCGACAGCCGAACGTTATTGCCCCGGAGAATGAGCAGGAACGGGATGTTCACGCCGACCGCAATAACGGCGCCGGCGAGGGACAGCCACCACGGGTTGAAGGCGAGCAGCGGGAGCCAGGTGAGCATGGACAACTCGTGCACCACGATCGCCCGTCGCACCTCACCGAGGTAGGCCTCGAGAGATTCGAGGTCGTTCCCGGGAACATCTCGTTTGCTTCGACCACCGAACACCGCCCCGTACTCGGGAAGTCGCGTGGCCAGTTGGGTAGCGCCGAGACGGCGAAAGAATGCAGCCGTCTCCCATGGTGCGGGTCGGGTGAGGAAGGAGTCATGGTCGAGCCATTCCTTCGGCCAGTGGGGTGCACTCGCGCCAATGGCGACCGACAGTCCCGCGATGATGGCGATGTCGATGACTGCCAGCAGCGCGTATCCGCCCGGAGTCATCGGTGCATCGAGGTCGACGCGTTCACGCGGCGAGGGAGGGATTTGAACCCCCGGAGGGTTTCCCCTCGGGCGCTTTCAAGGCGCCTGCAATCGGCCGCTCTGCCACCTCGCCTGAGGGGCCCACGCTAGTAGGGGCTGGCTGCGGGTGCGTAGACGGGAGTTACGCGGCCGCGGGCAGTCCGGGAACGTCGACTTCGACGTCGTCGATCCACACCTGCACGTGCGCCTGATGCACGGTGAGCTCGTGGCAGTGACCTCCACTGTCGTGGTGGCGCGCGATGGCGTGCAGGTGGAGGCCGGGGATGACGATGTCGTCGGCGACGTCGGGGAATCGGAACCCGGCGAGGGTTCCCGCCCACGGTGCGAGGTCGAAACGCACCTCCCCGGTCACCGAGCCGGGTGAGCCCAACGGTTGGTACGGCGGGGTTTGGCCGTGCTCACTGCGCAGCAGGACGTGCGAGAAGTCGCCGGTGACGCGGACGGCTGCCACCAGATAGTCGTGGTGCAGGTTCTCTTCGGCGAGGACGCCGTCGACGACGGTGGTGATCTCGGTCATCGTTGCGCCGGAAGGAATATCGCGGGTGATCGGTGTTCCACCGTACGCGGCTACGGCGAAGGGCATGCCGAGGTCGGCCCCGGCGCGCTCGGGTACTCCGTTGGCGGGGATGCGCCAGGTGATCCCATCGACGTGGATGATTTCTCCGTCGACGCCTTCGGCTACTCCGATGCCGAGGACGGCGTCGGTGAATGTCTCCCCGACGGTGGTGACCGCTTCGTAGCGACCAGCGAAAAGATCGTGCACGGTTTCGATCTGTCGAATGTGGCCGGCATGGTCCGGGGGTGCACTGGCGTGCCGCGAGTGGTGAATGGCGGTGGCCAGGGACATGTTGATCATGGCTGCTCCTTGCGCTCGATGATCTGCTCGGTGAACTACTCGGCAGATTCGATAGGGATCTCGTACCTTGATGATCCTCGGTTGTCGAGGAAGAGTCCGACGATCGCCAACGCGAGGGATACGCCGACCACGGTCGTCACGATCGACACCAAAGAGTCGTTGCGACCGAGCGCGACGATTGCTACGAGCGCAATGAGAGCGACCCACACAGCAAGAACGGCCTTTTGGTCTTGGGCGGCTAGTCGGGAGTACAGCAGCACCTGAACTAGGGCGAAGGCCGATCCTTCGAGGGCGAAGAGCCACATGTTGTCGGCCATCGACTCGTATTGCACGCCGCCGAGGATGCGAACAACCAGTGGGCCGAAGAAGAAGGCGAACGCTGTGATGACAAGTCCCACGGCGACGGTGAGCCCGCTGGCGATGAACACCGGCCGCCGCGAGTTCTGTCCGCTCATTTTCGGGAAAAGCACGATAAGTACGGCGTTGGGGAGGAAGAACGCGATCTTGGCCAGCAGTACACCAACGGAGTACTCACTGGACCCGATATCAGAAAGGTAGAGACGGGCCAGGAGGACATCGACGTTGGTGAGGGTGAACAGGACCATCAGGGCGTGCACGATGTGGCCGAGTTCTCGACCCATGCCGTCGCGGATCGGCGCGAACTTCGTTCCTGGGCAGGCTTTTCGGTAGGCGATCAGGGCTCCCATTGCGCACCCGACGAGAATGCCGAGGCTCGCGCCGATGATCGAGGACAGGGCGAGGACGCCGATGATTCCGCCGACCGCGCGGGCGCCGTTGAGGGAGATGAATGCGATGGAGAAGGACGTTCGCTCTTCTCGGCCTTGAGCGATTCCCATGGCGGCCGACCCGAAAATCATGAAACCAAGAGAGGCGATGCCCGCTGCCACGGCAAGCCACGGGATCGAGAAGATCACTCCCAGAGGCCACGCGGCGATGATCCCGCCCACGGCGATCCCGAGTCCGACCAGCGCTGCTAGCCGAATGAGTTGGCCTTCGACGTCGGCGTGGTCCGGACCGGCTTCATTCGACTCGGCTAGATCCGATCCAGGTCCGCCTGATCTGGCGGTAGCCACCCGTCGGGCAGCAAGCGCTTGGGTGGCTATTGCCACCGTCACCAGGATCAACAAGATCCCGACGAGCGCCCCGAAAGCACCGAAGTCGTCCGGTCCGAGGACGCGCGCGGCGACCATGCTCAGCAGGAAGGCGGCTCCGTTACCGACCAGAGTGGCAACACCGACGAGGATCAGGCCCTTGGCGAGCGCTGAGCGTGACTCCTGTTCCACGGGCGTCACTTTATTGGCTGGATCACGTGAGTTGAGCGTCTGGCAGCGTCTGCAGATCGCGTTGGTGGCGATTCAGGCGCTGTGGGCGTCAGGCCGGGAGTATTCGGCCGATGCCGGTGAAGCTGCGACCCCACCACGATCCGCTGATGGGGTTGACGCTGATGCGCTTGCCGGGTTGGGGTGCGTCGATCATCTGGCCGTCGCCGAGGTAGATGCCGACGTGGTGCGCGCCGCCTTCGAAGAAGAAGACGAGATCGCCGGGGAGGGCGTCTTTGGTCTTGACCCGTTGCACCTGGTCATATTGACCCCACGAGGTACGCGCGATGTCTATGCCCAGTGCGCGCTTGAAGACGAATTGGGTGAAGCCACCGCAATCGAAGGAGTCGGGTCCGGCTCCGCCGGCTCGGTACGGATCGCCGAGTTGCTTGCGCGCAATAGTGAGGATCTGCTCGCGCATGCCGGCTACTTCAGTGCGAGCCGCTTCGACCGACGCTACGTTCAAGGCTTCGACCAATTCGATAGAACGCTGGGTCATCGCCTCCGCGTCGATTTCACGGACACGAGGGTGCAAACCGACATCGGACCCGGCCAAGCGATCGGCGGAGATCACCGGCTCGGCCTGACCGCTCGCCGTGCTGGGAACCGCGGTGGCCAGCAGCCACACCAAGGCGGCAGTCACGACGGTGGCGAGGGCGGCCATGGAGGCCGACAGCCACTTCTCCCGGCCGGTGCGCAGGGAAGTACGCACGGACGGGGCGCTGTCGGGGAACGGCGTCATAAGCGTGGACGCTAGCCGTGGAGCACTGGATCACGAAACGGTAACGACCGCTTTTCGGACACTGCCCACGGTCATGTATGAGCCAGATCACAGGTTTCTTGCGACATTTCTAGGATATTCGCGCGGTTCTTTCGCGACAGTCTCGAGTACTCCTTGAGACCTCAGCCCTGGCTGCGAAGCCCGTCCCAGAAGCCGTTAGAGAGGGCGAATGAGCGACGCGTAGTCCAGAGCGGTCGCCGGTCGGTCGAGCAGGCGACCGTCGGGCAGGGGCACCGCCAACGGCGCTCCCGCTGCGTCCACCACCGACACCGTGGCGAAACCCGCGGACGACAGACTCAGGACCACCTGGCCGAGGAGCAGAACCTGTTCGGTCGGCGGCAACGAGGAAAATGACTCGGCGACCGCGATCGTCACCGACGCCGTTGGCAGCTCGATGTCACCCGTCGGCGTGAAGACGCTGACCAGAGCTGTGCCGGTCAAGGGGTCGACGACGACGCTTCGCAACCCTGTCTCCACCGGCGGACCTACCGCCAGGCCGTCGAGCACCGTTTGCGCATCGGTCGGGACGGCCACGTCGCTGGCCAAAGGAACAAGCCCGTCTTCGCGAATGAAGTACAAGTCCACCAACTCAACCGCCGGTGACTCCGTCGGCAGCGGTGTCGCCGTGGCGGTAGGCGACGGGCTTGCCGTGGCCGTAGGCGACGGGCCCGGGCTTGGCGGCTGACTTGGTGCCACGGCGGGCGGTGGAATGACCTCCGGTGGCAGTGCCTGTGCCGAATCCTCGAGCGGGACACCGCAGCCCGCAACAACGAGCAGCACCGGTGCCCACGCCGCCATCAACCGCCTGCTCGTAGGTCGCGTCATAGGTCGTCTCCGTCGCTCGTGACGGGAATCTCCACGATGAACCGAGCGCCACCGCCATCTCGGTTGTCGACGATCAGCTCAGCGTTCAGCAGGTTCGCTTGCTCGCGTGCGATCGCCAATCCCAGTCCGGCACCCGAGGTGTGGTGGGCATCCTCGCCGCGGGAGAAAGGCTCGAAGAGTTTCTCGAGTTGATCGGGGTCGATACCCGGACCGCGATCCTCTACATACACGCGCACCGTGGTCGCGAGTCGCTCGACGCGCACGCTGTCGACGCCGCCGCCGTGCCGTTGTGCGTTCTCCACCAGGTTGCCCACGATTCGCTCAAAACGCCGTCCGTCGGTGCGGATGATCGGCGAATCACCTGTCACCAAGTCGTCGGGAAGGTTGCGCACCCGCACCGTGTCCAAACACAGCAGGGACACATCGACAGTCTCGATTTGCAGCGGATCGTCTCCACCGATCCGGGAGATCTCCAGCAGGTCGAGCAGCATCTGCGACATGCGGTGCACCTGCTCGACAAGTACCGCGATCAAACCCGCCTCACGTTCGGGAAGTTCTTCGCGTCGTCGATCCAACAGGTCCGCGGTGCCTACCACCGTCGTCAACGGTGACCGGAGTTCGTGGCTGACGTTGGCGCTGAACCGGCGCTCGCGCTGCACCCGGGACTGCACCGCTTCGGCCATCTCGTTGAACGACCCCGCAATCGGGTCGAGGTCACGGTCTCCGGTTTCGTCGATCCGGGTACTGAGGTCACCGCTGGCGATCCCCTGGGCGCCCCTGTTCAGGCGTCTCAAGGGCCGCAGCAGCCGGCCGACGGTGTAACGGCCGATCAAGACACCGATCAGTCCGGCGGCCACGGTTTGAGCAGCGAGCACCCAGGCGCCGATCGTCATGGTTTGGTCAAGGTCCTGCAGGGAGAACACTTCGACATACATGGCGTCGGTCAATTGCACGGCGACGACGAAGTACGGCTCGCCACCGATCTCCGCCCGCTGTTGCGCCCCGCCTTCGGCGGCCGCGAGGTCCAGCAGGCCTTCGGGGAGAGCGTCCGGCGGCACGGTGACGCCGGCGGTGTACCAGGTGCCGGATACCTGCACCAGAGCTTGGGACTGACTCACCGAGGGGATCTGCTCGAGCGCTTCGGTCGGAGTCGCGCCGGCCGCAAGTGACGCGTCCACGGCCCGGGAATCGAGGAGAGCCCGGGTCAGTGCGGCGTCCTCGCGCTGATTGAGCAGGTAGTAGGAAGCGAAAGCGTACGTGGCAATCGAGACGGCAGCGGCGATGACGATGGAGAGCACCCCGAAGGCGATCGCAACTCGGGTCCGTAGACCGAAGCGCATCTCAGGCCTTCATGCGGTACCCGAAGCCGCGCACCGTGAGCAGCAGCTCGGGGTTCGCCGGATCATCTTCAATCTTGTTGCGCAGTCGATAGATGAGGTTGTCCACGACGCGGCCATCGCCGGCGTTTCCGTACCCCCACACCTTGCGCAGCAAGTGATCCCGGCTCAACACGCGTCCCTTGGCGCCGATCAATTCGGCGAGGACGAAGAACTCAATCCTGGACACCGGAACCGGCTCCCCGTCGCGCATCACTTCCGCGGTGTCCGGGTGCAGTTCGATAGGCCCGCAGGTGAGATCCTCGCCGCCCTCCTCGGGCTGCGCCGAGCGCCGCAGTTGGGTGCGGATGCGCGCCATGAGTTCTTTCGCAACGAACGGTTTGGTGACGTAGTCGTCGGCCCCCGCCTCGAGCCCGGCCACCACGTCGTGGCTATCGGTTTGCGCGGTGACGATGATGATCGGCACCTGGCTGGTCGCACGCAGGCTGCGCACCAGGTCGAGTCCGTGAATACCCGGCAGTCGGAGATCGACGAGGACAACGTCGGGTTGTTCGTCTTGAACGATCAGCAGTCCCTGCTCCGCGGTCGTTGCTTCGAGGACCCGATACCCCTCGTCTTCGAGGTTGGTACGCAACACCATCCGAATGGCATCGTCGTCCTCGACGACCATGACGGTGCGAATCATCGCTACGGGTCAACCCCTCAGGTCCGGCCGAGAGCGGTCCTCCCAGCGAGCGTCGCGCCACACCCTACCTGCGACACTCCTGCGACATAACCAAAACAGTGTGGATGTTCGCATCAGACCTGGGTGATCTGGTCAATCACGTGCTCGGCCACCGCAAGGGAACTCGTCCACGCCGGGGAGACCGCGTTGAGCATGTGGGTCGACTGCTCGTCGCCCTCCACGACGAAATCCATCTCCAGCTTCCCGGACGGCACATGCAGCAGTTGGGCTCGCACGCCCGGCTTGCCCCGCTCGGCGAAATCGGCCGGGGTGACCGACGGCACCAGGGCTGAGGCTTGATTCACCAGGTAGGAGCGCGAGTACTTGGGCAGTTCGCCCCGAATCAACCCGGGCACGTCGTGGTGCTTGCTGGTCAGGAAGCGCGGGTAGGAGCGCACGACGTCCCACACCTCGCCCGCTTTCAAGCCGTCCACTCCCCCGTAGTCCTCGCGCCAGAGCGCGGGGATAGCGGTCGGCCCGACCTTCGCCCGACCATCGACCGTGACGGTCAGGTGCACTCCCAGGAACGGGTTGCGAGCATCGGGTACCGGATACACGTGGCGTTGCAACCGCCCGGGTTCCCAGCTGCCGTACCAATACAGCCCCTTGAACGGCAGCATCCGGTACTGAAGCCCGAAGCCGAACCAGTGCGCCACCGTGTCCGCATACAAGCCCGCCGCATTGATGATGTGACCGGCCGACACCCGGCCATCGCCGACGCTCATCACCCACCCAGGTCCGGCGCCGGTGACCTCACTGCCGAGCGCTACTCGCCCGCCCCGGTCTCGAACTCGTTGCGCCAGCGCTTCCACTACCGCGACCGACCCTGCGACCGCGGTGTTCGGTGACCACAGCGCCTTGTCGACGGTGCGCGCGAGTGGCTCGAGTTCGGCCAACTGCTGCTCGTCGATGACCTCGAGTTCGACACCGTTGGCGTGCCCACGTTCGACCAGTGTCTCGAGCGCGGGAATCTCCTCGGCCGATGTCGTAACCACCACTTTGCCGGTTTCGCGTATGGGAACGTCGTGCTCGTAGCAGAACTCTCGGAGCATCTGGTTACCGCGCCGCGTCAGCTGCGCCTTGAGTGAGTCGGGTGCGTAATAGAAGCCGGCGTGCAGGACTCCACTGTTGCGACCCGAGGCATGGGCCGCGACGTGAGTCTCTTTGTCGTAGACGACGACGTCGTCCCCGGGGGAGCGTGCGAGCCACGCATCGGCGAGCGCGAGACCGACAACACCCCCGCCAATAACCACCAGATCCGGCATGACGTCACCCTACGCCGGCTTTCTCGTGGGACGATCCGCACGTGAGTGATCACGAGACCGAGGGTGCGCTCGGGCTAGACGGACTTCTCGCGTGGTCACAGGCGAGGTACGTGGCGCGCGAGGCAGCCAAACCGTTGGCGCCCCGTGCCGCTCGACTCGACGAAGCCCACGGGTCGATCCTGGCGTCGCCGCTGCGCACCCCGTACGACGAGCCGTTCGCCGACGCTGCCGCCTTCGACGGCTACGCCGTCTGCGCGGGCGGGCCGTGGACGCTGGTGGATCTCGCTCGCGATGTCGCACTCGCGCCGCACCATGCGATGCGGGTCCGGGCACGCCAGATCCTTCCCGGTCACACCGATGCGGTCCTGCCCGTGGCTCGCGGCGTCCTCGAGCACGCAGACGACGGAACCGAGCGCGTCACCGCGCTCGACGCGCTCACCGACCTTCCCGAGGTCAACGCGCGACCAGATTTCGGTACCGGGGTCATCACCCGCGGCAGCATCCGGCCGGCCGGCAGCGAACTCGTCGGCGCGCCGACCCAGGTGACGCCCGCGATCCTCGCGATGGCTGCCGCCGCCGGTGTCGACGATGTGCACGTCATCCCTCCCCCGACCGTCGGCACGCTCGTTCTGGGATCCAGCCTCCTCACGCAGGGCCCACCCCGCGACGGTCGGGTTCGTGACGCCTTGGGGTGGACGCTTCCCGCGCTGCTGGGTGCCCTGGGTGCGCGCGCTCATCCGCCGGTGCGCGCGCCAGACACCCGCGACCTGCTGCTGCGCGAGATCGACGACGCCGGTGTCGATCTGCTCGTCACCACCGGCTCCACCTCGCCGGGAGACAACATTCTTCGTTCCGCCCTTCGCGACATGGGTGCGCACTGGTTGATCGACGGCGTGATGGCCACCCCGGGGGCCCAGACTCTGCTGGTGAGACTGCCCGACGGGCGACTCCTGCTCGGCCTTCCCGGGCATCCGGACGCCGCGATTGCTGGCGCCATCACCCTGGCGGCACCGTTGATCGCCGGTCTGCGTGGCGAGCTGACCGACGAACGATTGGCCGTTCCCGGGACCGTCCCCGCCCGGGCCACGTTGACGACGGATGCCCCACCCCCGGACTACGAGGAAGACACCGTCGTGTGCCCGGTTCGACTCGAGTCCGGTGGTGTCGATACGCACGGCTCCCCGGTGGTCGCGTCCCCCGTGCTCGCGCACCCACTGACGTCGGACGGGCCCGCGAATCTGCACGGCTGGGCGAACGCCGACGCGGTCGCGGTGATCACCCCCGGATCCGGTGCCGCAGGAGACGTGGTGGAGCTCGTCGATCCCCTCGGCCGACCGGCTCAGACCTCGGGGGGTTCCCCCCGTTCAACGATAGAATGAGGTACGTGCTGGACGTGCCCGATCTCGTCATCGGTGGACTCTCCATAGATCCGATCTTGGCCTTCGGTGGCCTGCTCGCTGGGCTGCTGGTGGGGCTCACCGGTATGGGCGGCGCCGCACTCGTCACCCCGATGCTGGTGCTGGTGTTCGGAGTGCCGCCAGCGGCCGCGGTGTCCAGCGACGTTGTCGCATCCGCCGCGATGAAACCGGTCGGCTCGTGGGTTCACATCCGTGCACGAACCGTCCATTGGCGGATGGTCTGGTGGTTATCCGTCGGATCGATTCCCGGCGTACTGATCGGGACGTGGATCTTCGCCCGTGTGCTAGACACAGAAGCCGCCGAGGACACGATTCGCGTGTGGCTCGGGAGCGCGCTGGTGTTGGCGGTCGCGGCCATGCTCGCCAAGGCATTCATCGCCCGTCGGCGTCGGGCCGCCACTGGCATCACCCCCGAGATGCAGGGAACCGAACTCGCGGTCAAGGTCGTGCCGACCGTTGTTCTCGGTTTGCTCGTCGGCGTGCTGGTGGGGACCACCAGCGTGGGATCAGGTTCGCTCGTCGTGACGGCGCTGCTGTTGTTGTATCCGCTGCTGCGGCCGTCGGTGCTGGTCGGTACCGACCTGACGCAGGCAGTCCCGATGCTGGTCGTCGGTGCGCTCGCGCACGCTGGCTTCGGTGCAATCAGCGTCGCGGTGGTCGTCTCGTTGTTGATCGGGCAGATTCCCGGCGTCTGGCTCGGCGCCAAACTCAGTTCGACCTACGACGGACACGCCCTGCGGTGGCTACTGATGGCGATCCTGGCCGCCACAGCCGTTACATTGCTTGGTGCACCGCGTGCCGTAACCGGTGTCGTAGCGATCGTGGGAGTGGCCATCGTGATTGCCCTGATCGTCCGCGAACGACGCGCGGATCGAGGCAGTGCGAGCGCCGTCTCACGCACAAGCAAAGACACAAGCGAAAGCAGCGACGATGTCCGCTGAGCCGAGCAGCAACGAGTTCACCGATGAGCGTCGCACCGGCAGCGCCTTAACCGAGACCGGCAAGCGGCTGCTGTTGTTCGGCGGCCGCAAGTGGGGGCCGATCAGCAACATCAGCGTTCGTCTGTCGATCGCGCTCGGCACGCTGCTGCTGACCGCCGGGATCGTGTACTTCTCTCGTGACTGCTACGTCAACGGCGGTGAGACCGGCGATCTGACGTGGATCGACGCGTTTTACTACGCCACCGTGAGTTTGTCGACCACCGGTTACGGAGACATCGCCCCAATATGCCAGTCTTCCCGGCTCGTGAACATCATCATCATCACCCCTTTGCGCTTCATATTCCTGATCGTTCTCGTGGGAACAACCATCGAAGTGCTCACTCAGCGCACCCGGCAAGAGTGGCGCACGCGTAATTGGAGGAAGCACGTGGAAGACCACACCATCGTCGTCGGCTACGGCGTTAAGGGCCGTTCCGCCGCACGCTCACTCAAGGACGCCGGTCACGACGGCAACTCGATCATCGTCGTTGCTCCGGATCGCGACTCCATCGACCTGGCCACCCGCGACGGTCTCGTCGGGATCATCGGCGACGCCCGCAGCGAAGAAGTCCTCAAAGACGCCGCCATCGAGAAAGCCGGCCGCGTCATCATCGCCACAGATGAAGACGACACCTCGGTCCTCGTCACGCTCACCGCGCGCCGGGTCGCCCGGCCAAGCTGCACCATCGTCGCGGCGGTTCGCGAATCGCAGAACGCCCAGATTCTTCGCCAGTCCGGCGCAAACAACGTCATCCCCACGGCGGAATCGGCTGGACGACTCATGGGGCTATCTGTCCTGAGTAACACGGCCGGCGAGATCATGGAAGACCTCTTGGACTCCACCCGCGGCCTGGAAGTGATGGAACGCGACATCACACGCGAAGAACTCGGGTTGGCTCCCACTCAACTCGACGAGCGTGGACAAATCGTCCTTGCGGTGATTCGCGCGGGTGTCGCACATCGATTCGACACCGACGCAATCCGACAATTGGAGAACGGTGATCGCCTCGTAGTGATCCAAAACAGCGAGACCAACGGGCACTCGTAGGGCTCCGAGAGTCGATCACGCGACGACCTTCCACACAAGCGACCTGCCAGACCGACCACCCGCACACGGCCCCGCTCGACGATCAGGAGGATCGATGTTCGCGATCACGCAGGACAAGCCCGGCGGACCCAACACCCTGCGGTGGGAGAAGGCCCCCGACCCGACACCCGGTCCCAACGAGGTCATCATCGACATTGCAGCGAGCGCGGTGAACCGTGCGGACCTGCTGCAGCGCGAGGGCAAATACCCGCCGCCTCCCGGGGCAAGCGACGTCATCGGCCTGGAATGCTCGGGCACCATCGCCTCGGTCGGGGCAGCACTGACCCTCGACCGCATCGGCGAACGCGTCACCGCCCTGCTCTCCGGCGGCGGCTACGCGACCCGCGTCGCGGTTCCCATCGGCCAGGTGATGAGCGTCCCGGAGGGCGTCGACATCGTGACCGCCGGCGCGCTCCCAGAAGTCGCGTGCACGGTGTGGAGCAACCTGGTGCACGTCGCCGCGCTGCGCGAAGGCGAAGTGCTCTTAATTCACGGCGGCGGCTCCGGAATCGGCACCATGGGCATCCAGATAGCCCGCGTCCTCGGCGCGAAGGTAGCCGTGACCGCCGGGAGCCAGCGCAAACTTGATGCGTGCGCGGAACTCGGCGCCGACATCTGCATCAACTACAACGACGTCGATTTTGTCGAGGCGATCAAGGACGCGACCGGCGGCCGAGGCGCGGACGTGATTCTCGACAACATGGGGGCGAAGTACCTCATGCGGAACATCGACGCGCTCAACCGCAACGGACGGCAGGTCACCATCGGCATGCAGGGTGGCGTCGCGACAGAGTTGGACCTGTCTCAGATGATGGCGAAGAACGTCGGCCTGTTCGGGACGAGTTTGCGTCGTCGTCCGGACAGCGAGAAGGCGACCATCTGCCGGGAAGTCGAGAAGCACGTGTGGTCCTGGGTCGGGAACGGCGAGGTGCGACCCGTGGTGGATCGTGTGATGCCGATGCCCGAGGCCGGTGCTGCTCACACACTGCTCGATAGCGGCGACGTTATCGGCAAGATCGTCCTCGAAACGCCTTAGCGACACGATGGGGCGATGAGCGAGCACGAAGCCCCTACCGAGTGGCTCCAACCATCGGCTGGGAGATAAGTCGGACGATGGATCAGGCGCGACTGGTTCAAGTAGCGTCGGTCAGTACCTGTAGTCGTTCTCGATCGTGGCTCGCCGGGTAGGTTAGGCCGGTGATCGATTCGGCCATCCTGCGTTCTGATCCCGATCGGATTCGCGAGTCACAACGCCGTCGAGGCGAAGACGTCTCGATCGTCGATCGACTGATCGAGGCGGACAAACACTCGCGCGAATCCCGTCAGCGCTTCGACGAACTCCGCAACGAGCAGAAGGTCCTCAGCAAGCAGATCGGCCCGCTGCAAGGACAGTTGAAGAAGGCCGACGACGCCGCCAAGCCCGGCCTGCAGTCCGACGTCGATGCACTCATGGCACGCGCGCAGGACCTTGCCGACCGCGTGAAGGCCGCCGAGATCGACGCGGACCAGGCCGCTGCCGCCGCGGACGTCTTGTGGCGCGAGGTGGCCAACCTGGTCGACCCGACCTCACCCGTGGGTGGCGAGGAGGACTTCGTCGTCCTCGAGCACGTGGGCACGCCGCGGGACTTCTCCACCGAAGGATTCGAGCCAAAGGATCACCTCGAATTGGGAGAGGCTCTCGGAGCGATCGACGTGGAGCGGGGGGCGAAGGTCTCGGGTTCGCGGTTCTTCTATCTCACCGGTCCGGGCGCCGAGCTCGAGTTCGCGCTTCTGGGTCTGGCGATGGAGCACGCGAGACGCAACGGCTTGGTTCCGGTGATCACTCCGGCGTTGGTGCTTCCGAGCGCGATGGACGGCACCGGTTTTCTCGGCCAGGCCGCCGAGCATGTATATCGGATCGAGTCCGATGATCTCTACCTCGTGGGTACCAGCGAGGTTCCTCTCGCGGCGCTGCACTCGGACGAGATCCTCGAGGCGGACGATCTGCCGCGCCGTTACGCCGGCTGGTCGAGTTGCTTCCGCCGCGAGGCCGGTTCGCACGGGAAGGACACCCGCGGGATCATCCGCGTGCACCAGTTCGACAAGGTCGAGATGTTCGTCTTCTGCGACCCTGCCGATGCTGACGCTGAGCACGCGAACCTGCTGGCCTGGGAGAAGCAGTTCCTGGACGCACTGGAGCTGCCCTACCGCGTGATCGACGTTGCCACCGGTGACCTCGGAGCCAGCGCGGCGAAGAAGTTCGACATCGAGGCATGGATCCCCACCCAGGGTGCGTACCGCGAAGTCACGAGCACGTCGAACACCACCGAGTACCAGGCCCGCCGGTTGAAGATCCGCATGCGTAAAGACGGTCACACCGCGCCTCTAGCGACGTTGAACGGCACGCTATGCGCGATGCCCCGCATCATCGTGGCGCTACTGGAGAACCACCAACAAGCCGACGGCAGCGTCTCAATTCCCACCGCCCTGCAGCCCTACCTCGGAGGCCGATCCGCTCTGTGAGTGTTCCCCACATAAATGACGGCCTACCCATTGACTGGACTCCGCAACTCATCGCCCTGGACATCGACGACACCCTGACCCTTCACCTCGGGGAGATGAAGCCGCGTGTCATCGATGCCATCGCCGCGGTACGCGCCCAGGGTGTGGAGGTTGTTCTCGCGACCGGCCGGTCATTTAGCACCACCACCCCGGTCGCCCGGGATGCAGGCATCGACGGGTACGTGGTGTGCAGCAACGGAGCGATCCTTGGAGACGTATCCCGGGACGAAATCATCGAAGCAGTGACTTTCGACGCTGGCCCGGTGATTGAGCGATTGAACGAACTGGTCCCTGGCGCGGTCTTCGCCGTGGAGGATGTCCACGGGGTTTTCTACACAACCCACATGTTCTCCACCGGACCACTTGGTCTGCGCATCGAGGAAGTCTCGTTTGAAGATTTGGCGAACGAGCCTGTTGTTCGGTTGGTGATGCGCAGCAACCGACATACCGAGGAAGCTTTCGGCGAAGCGGCGGCGCAACTGGGTTTCCACCAGGTGGTCTACGGCGTCGCGGACGTGGCCTGGATGGATGTGGGCCCGCACGACGTCACCAAAGCCTCCATGCTTCAACAGGTGTGTTCTCGCAAAGGCATGCGTGCCGATCGTGTAGTTGCGATCGGGGACAACTGGAACGACGTACCCATGCTGGAGTGGGCCGGTCTCGGCGTAGCGATGGGCCAGGCGGTGCCCGAAATCCAGTCAAAAGCGGACCTGATCACCCTGGACGAACCAGGTGATGGAGTGGCAATAGTTCTCGAGGCCATCGCCCTTGGGTAGCCGCCCATCCAGGGCGGCTACCCAAGCGGCGCTTAAGCCCAGCCGCTACCGACGAGGGCGACGCGATGAAGCGACTGCCATCGTGGCTTAGGACGGCTCAAGGACGGTACCTGCCTCTGCGGCGGCGGCCGCAGCGGCAGCGAGAGCCTCAGCGGCAGCAGCCGCGGCGGCGGCGGCCGCGGCCGCGGCCGCGGCGGCGGCGGCGACCTCGTCCTGAGCAAGCTCGTCATAGGCAAGAGCGTCGGCCAGGGCCTGGCCGGCCTGGTACTCAGCCTCGTAGAGCGCTTCCTGCTCAAGTGCAAGAATCTCAGCAGCCAAAGCAGCAGAAGTCTCGAGCTCGGCAGCAATAGCAGCAGCGGCCTCAAGGGCAGCGTTGGCTTCGTCGACAAGCGCTTGCCCAGTGGCTAGGCCGTCCGCCAGTGCGAGCAGAGCCGAGTCGAGTTCCAGACTCGCCTCGTCGACAGCACTCTCAGCAGCCTCGTACTCGGCCTCAATAACCCCGTACTCGGCCTCAGCGGCAGTCACGGCATCGAATTGAGTGAGAGTAGCCTCAGCGGCCTCCTGAGCGGCGGCGGCGATGAGGGTGGCTTCGGCGATGGAGGCCGCTGCGTTTGCTTGGGCGGCCGCAGCAGCAGCAGCGGCGTTGATGGCGTCCACGGTGGCCTCGTCGGCGGCCGCAGCAGCGGCGGTGAAGTCGACGCTGGTTTCTTCGACTATCTCAGCCACGTCATCCTCGAGGGCGTCGATCTGGTCCTCAGTAAGTGCGTTGACTTGCACCAAGCTCAATGCGTCGGCTTGATCTTCGGACAACTCACCCAACTGGTCATCAGTTAAACCCGCCAAAGTGTCAGGCTGTAGTTCAGCGACCTGCTCTGGTGTGATCGCCTCAATGAGCTCGGTCGGGATCTCCTCGATTTGATCAGCATCAATGCCCGCCACCGCGGCCGGATCAATCGCACTGATTTGTCCTGCGCTGAGATCACCTACCGCTGCTGGCGCCAATGCTGCTATTTGAGCGTTCTCCAAAGCCCCGACAGCCCGCTGCGTCAACTCAGCGGCCTGGCTCGGTCGCATCGCCTCAAACACCGACGTCCGCATCGCAGACACCTGCGCTACTGATAACGCGTCAATATCTGCTGGCGCGATCTGCCTGATTTGAGCCCCGGTCACACCTTTCATCGCGGCCGGATCAATCGCGCCAAGTTGCCGTTTACTCAGCTCACCCACCGCTGCCGGCTTCAACGCTCCAACTTGTCCTCGTTGCAAAGCCCCCACAGCTCGCTGGGTCAATTCAGCGGCCTGGCCCGGCTTCATCGCCCCGAACACCTCTCGCGGCAGCGCTGTCACCTGATCGGGCTTGATACCCGCCACAGCCTCGGCCGGCACCTGACGCAACTGCTGAGCACTCATCGCACCGATAGCCCGAGGTTGCATTGCCCTCAACTGGCCCGGCTCAAGTCCACGCATAGCAACAGGCGGCAGGGCACCTAGCTGATCTCCTTCCAAGCCCCCGAACGCACGCGGCGGCATCGCCCCCACCTGCGCTGGCTTGAACCCATTGAATGCGGCCGGCGGCATCGCCTCTACCTGCGCCGGCTTCAACCCCGAGAACGTGTCAACTGGCATCTGACGTAACTGCGCCGGCCCGAGCGACCCGACCGTCTCCGGGGGAAGCTCACCGAACTGACGTGGCTCTATCGCCCGGAAAACACGTGGCGGCATCGCCTGCAACTGATCGGGGAGAACTCCAGCAAAGGCACGCGGCGGCATCTCCTCTACTTGCGCCGGGCGGAAGCCCGCGAAGGCGGCCGGCGGCATCGCTTCTATCTGATCGGCGTTTATGCGACCCATGGCATCAGCTGGCAACCGATTCACTTGCTGCCGGCTCATCTGGCCCATAGCTTCCGGCGGCACTGCACCTAGTTGTCGTGGCTCTATGCCCCGCAAAGCCGCCGGTGGCATGGCACCGAACTGCTGCGGCCCGAGTTCACTAAAGGCCCGAGGGGGTAGCTCCTCCACTTGGTTCGCGCGGAAGCCGTTGAACGCATCCGGTGGCATAAAACTCATCTGATCGGCAGTCATGCCGGCCATCGCTGCTGGCGGCATCTGGCGCATCTGCTGTGGACGCAAACCGGCCATCGCTGCTGGCGGCAAAGCACCCAACTGCTTGTTATCGAAGCCCGTCAATGCTTTCGGTGGCATCGCACCTAGCTGCTCGGGATCGAACTGCCCAAAAGCAGCAGGCCGAAGAGCCTCCACTTGGGAGGAATCAAAGCCTGTCATCGCCTCTGGTGGTAGCTCACCCACCTGGGAAGCAGTAAACGCCGCCACCTGATTGGGGTCGAGCGCCTCAACTAGCTCTGGGCGAAACTCTTGGAACGCATCAGCAGGGATCCGCCCCACCTGACCCGGGCGGAAGTCTTCGAGAGTACCTGGGGCCAACTCTGCAATATCGTCAGGAGTGAAATTCCCCGGAGCCGGAGGCACCCCACCTGGTCCACCTGGGGCTCCTGGTCCACCTGGGGCTCCTGGTCCACCTGGGGCTCCACCCGGATCACCCGGGGCTCCACCCGGTCCACCCGGGGCT
>ERZ802830.873-NODE-873-length-29722-cov-8.11272_pt1 | contig 29722 bp, 26 predicted proteins | sample MGYA00345654_ERZ802830 | MGnify/ENA primary metagenome ERZ802830 (study PRJEB30503, sample SAMEA104212375) | marine metagenome | biome: Westerlies Biome; feature: [SRF] surface water layer (ENVO:00010504) within the epipelagic zone...; material: water...
CCAGCAGTTAGTTCCGTGGCAGGCAACGGACCCTGCATATACAATGATGCAGCAATCGCGCTTATTGCTAATGGAAATAGGCACAAAAATAAATTTTCGAGCGGTTTTCGTATATTGCTGACCAATACTAGTAAGGAAATGGAAAAAGCTATTAGGGTCGAAATTTCAAAGAAGCCAAACTGGTACCCATCGTTTACTCGGATTACACCATATACGCTCACGGCGTGAGAGATAACAGCTAACGTACCGAAGATAAAAACTTTGTTTTCTCTGCTTCTGCCTGCAAAAACAGCATTGGCCTGGAGAAATAAGCCCATCAGATAAAACGAAATTGCTAAAATGCCTGAGGTAATGGTTATTTGCATTTGTTCGCCGGCTTGGAAGTTAAGGGAAAGTGTCGCACATAGGCTATGCTGGGTGAAGTGCTTTTTACCTCAATACTAGAATGACTTTGTAATTCCTTCGCTGGGGCGCGGAGGATGGTATTGGTGCCCCGTCCTGAACTTGTCTATACTAGCCTGCTTGTATCTTAAACCAGAGTTTTAGGTATGTTTGATAATTTAAGTGAACGGCTTTCTGGCGTACTTCGGTCACTGACTGGAAAATCTACCCTAACCGAAAATAACATCCAGGAAGCGCTGAGTGATGTCAGAAGGGCTTTATTAGAGGCCGATGTTGCACTAGCTGTCGTTAAAGACTTTATAGACCGGGTGCGCACCAAGGCTGTCGGCGAGGAAGTTGCTAAAAGCCTGACCCCAGGACAAGCTCTGATTAAGCTTGTTCAATCGGAATTACAAAGCATAATGGGTTCGGCTAATGAGGAGTTGAACCTCAAAGTCTCCCCGCCTGCAGTAATATTAGTGGCAGGCCTGCAAGGTGCTGGCAAAACAACCAGCGTTGCAAAAATCGCGAAAATGTTAAAGGAGCAAGCAAAGAAATCCGTTTTGGTTGTAAGTGCGGATACTTATCGTCCAGCGGCGATTCAACAATTGAAAACCCTTTCGACTGATTTAGGGGTCAATTTTTTTAACAGTGATGAAAGTCAGGTACCTAATGAAATCGTTCGTGGAGCCCTATTAGAAGCCGAGCGCAAGTTCTTCGATGTCCTAATTGTGGATACAGCGGGTCGTCTTGCGCTAGACGAACAAATGATGAACGAGATTCAAAGGTTACACGCTGAATTGAACCCCGTGGAAACCTTATTTGTGGTTGATGCGATGACAGGTCAAGACGCGGCGATTACTGCAAAGGCGTTTGACGATGTTTTACCTCTAACCGGCGTGGTGCTTACAAAAGCAGATGGCGACGCTAGAGGTGGGGCTGCATTGTCTGTGAGGCACGTGACAGGAAAGCCTATAAAATTTATAGGTGTTGGAGAAAAAGCAGATGCCCTTGAGCCCTTCTATCCTGATCGAATGGCTTCCAGAATCTTGGGAATGGGCGACATGTTATCCCTCATCGAGGAAGCAGAGACAAAGTTAGATAAGAAAAAGGCTGAAAAACTAGCGAGGAAGATAAAAAAAGGAAGAGGGTTTGATCTTGAGGACTTCAAGGAGCAGTTGAAGCAGATGCAAACTATGGGCGGCGCTTCCAGCATAATGGAGAAATTGCCTGGAATGGGTGCCTTGCCTCCGGGCGCGTCTAACATGATCGATGACTCCCATTTTAGTAAGATGGAAGTAATAATCAACTCAATGACCATGAAGGAAAGGTCAAATCCGGATGTTTTAAATGGATCCAGAAAGAGGCGGATTACCGCCGGTTCTGGCACTCAAATTCAAGACCTTAACCGGTTGCTCAAACAACATAAACAGATGCAGCGAGTAATGAAAAAAATGAAAGGTGGTAAGATGGCAAATATGATGCGGGGCCTCGGTGGCATGCAAGGCCAAGGTGCTTCCGGCATGCCGCCTTTTACTAAAGGGAAATTTCCAAGATTCTGATCCTGAGGTGAAGAGCGAACTTTCAAATATTGCGGATCAAAAAGATAGAGAAAATTGACCAAAAATCAGATAAATAGCCTCAATGGCTGCTTCCATTAACGCCTTAATTAACATAGAATACCGGCCGCTTAGATTTTAGTTAGTTTTGGATCTCATCTGAATTAACTTAAGACTAATAATTTAACCTTCGAAATTGGTAAGAAAATATGGTTACGATTCGTTTATCCCGAGGTGGAGCAAAGAAGAAGCCGTTTTACCACATTACGGTAAGTGATAGCCGAAAGTCGCGTGATGGCCGTTTTATAGAACGTATTGGCTTTTTTAATCCGGTGGCGCGTGGTAAAGAGGATAGGTTGAGACTGGACCAAGATCGGATGGCTTTTTGGCGTGGCCAGGGGGCGCAGGTTAGCCCAAGGGTAGCTGCTTTGGCGAAAGATGCCGAAAGCCCTTCTTCGGCAGCTGAATCTTAGTTACAAACTGCACTGAGCAGCGATGAAAGATGGCTCTGTAGCGAAACCGAAGAAAATAGTATTAGGGCAAATTGGCAAAGTCCACGGCATTAAAGGCTGGCTAAAACTAAATTCATTTACTTCACCTCCTGCAAATATACTCAATTACCAGCGGTTCAGTGTGCGAGTAGAGGAGCAAACAGAACTTTTAAAAATCGATGAGTTTAGTAAACAACCAAATGGGTTGTTAGTTCATTTTTCAGGTTACGATGACCCCGACTCGTCTAAAAAATTGGTAGGGCAGCAGTTAAGTGTTGAAAGTGCATGCCTACCAGAGCTCCAGAACAATGATTTCTATTGGCACGAGCTGGAAAATTTAGAAGTAGTTAATCAAGACGGGCATAACTTGGGGAAAGTTGCATATTTAATTGAGACTGGGGCCAACGATGTTTTGGTTGTTCAGCCGACGACTGTTAGTCTGGATGGAAGAGAGAGATTAATACCGTACGTAAAAGGTTCTGTAATTAAAAATGTTGATTTGGCCCAGAAAACAATTCAAATCGATTGGAGTGCTGAACTTTTAGAATAGGATAATCCCTAGCAGTAATATGTTAAGGCGAATCAATGCAAATAAATGTTGTCACCCTTTTCCCAGAAATGTTTTCTGCGATAGCCGAATGGGGTATTACTGGCAGAGCTATAAAGCAAGGATTAGTAGACCTAGATTACTTTAATCCACGAGAGTTCACAAAAGATAGACACCGAACTGTAGATGATAGATCCTTCGGAGGTGGCCCTGGCATGCTGATGAAGACGGAGCCGCTAATAGCAGCAATACGCGCAGCGAAAGAAGGGTTACGGAAAGATGAAAGTGTAGGTTCGGTAAGAGTGGCCTACTTATCACCTCAAGGCAGAGTGATTGATCAGGCGAGTATTCAAGAATTAGCCGCAAGAGAATGCATGGTCATGTTGTGCGGGCGATATCAGGGGATAGATCAAAGGGTGATTGATCAAGAAGTAGACGAGGAATGGTCTATCGGAGATTTTGTATTGAGTGGCGGAGAGTTGGCTGCAATGACCTTGATCGATGCGATGACACGACTTCAGCCTGGTGCTGTAGGAGACAAAGATTCTGTGAACCAAGATAGTTTCAGTAATGGCTTATTGCACTGTCCTGAATATACGAAGCCTCAAGTCTTCAATAGCCAGCATGTGCCAGATGTATTATTAAGTGGTGATCATGAGGCAATAAGAAAGTGGCGGTTAGAGCAAAGCTTAGTGGTAACGAAGCGAAAAAGGCCAGATCTGATCATAAAAAAGAAGTTGAATAAAGAAGAGAGAAGTCTTTTGAAGCAAATTTCTGAGTAATATGATTGAATTGAGTGTTTTAGAGAATTGGAGAAATTGGGAGTTATCAGATGAGCAAGAATAAAATTATCCAGAGAATAGAAAAAGATCAGATGGATAAAGAGCTACCAGAATTTGGTCCCGGCGATTCTGTGGTTGTTCAAGTGAAAATTAAGGAGGGCGATCGTGAGAGGCTTCAAGCTTATGAAGGAGTAGTTATTGGGAAGCGTAGTAGAGCTTTAAATTCTTCATTCACGGTGAGGAAAATATCGCATGGGGTAGGTGTAGAAAGAACTTTTCAGACCTATAGCCCTTTGGTTGATAGCGTAAAGGTAAAACGACGCGGAGATGTTCGGCAAGCGAAGCTATATTACCTTCGCGAGTTGGCAGGGAGAGCAGCGCGCATTACCGAGAAGCTTGAAAAGAAGTCGGACGCTGGCTAATTTAAACACCACTTGCCCTCGGTCTCTCAAAAGTTTAGTGTGTTAGTGGTGTCTAACTGTCAAAATCCTGTTTGAGGAGAGAAAATATGAAAACAAAGCTGTTCATGATGCAACTCATTATTTTTAGTATTTTTTCTGTGCAAGCGTACTCGCAAGATTTTGAGATCTCTCAGGAGCTCGCTAACAAGCTTAGGCAGGCAATTGAGCTACCTTCTCAGGGCCAACTTGAGATAATAGCAATTAACAAAACTCCATTGTCTCAGGTCTACGAAGTTGAACTAAATACAGGTGAATTGCTATATAGCGACATGTCCGGCGATTACTTATTCGCTGGGGATCTTTATCAGACCACTAACTCAGGTTTGGTGAATCTCTCTTCAGAGACTCGGCAGCTCAGGACAGTTGCGAGAATTGAGAGCATACCTGAAGATCAAATGATCGTTTATTCTCCAGATGATGAACCCAAGGCTACACTAACAGTGTTTACCGATGTTGACTGCACCTACTGTCGAGCCCTGCACCGAGATGTGGAATCTCTTACAGCTAAAGGAATAGAGATCCGTTACCTTGCATATCCACGAGGCGGTGAGTCAGCTGGATCTTATGAAAAGATGATTTCAGTATGGTGTTCGCAGGATCGACACAAATCGCTGAACCAGGCGAAAAATGGACAGAATCTCCCAGCCCGTGATTGTGAAACTCCAGTACTGGAGCACTATGAGCTGGGTAATTTGATTGGCATTTCTGGGACGCCAGCCTTAATTTTTCCAGATGGTCGTTTAATTCCAGGTTATATGGATGTTGATCGATTAGTGTCTATGATGGGTATTGAATAGGTTTGCGCTCAACATTGGCAATGAAACCCGCTTTTTAGCGGGTTTTTTTTTACTTAAATCCTTGTCGAAAAAAAACTCAGGTCTGCGAATATTCGCTTACTTGAAGTATAATTCAATAGCGGTGTAGCTAAAATCAAGTGGTGTATTTCAATAATTAAGATCGTTCGTAGCAGAGAACCTATTTGAGATGGAAAATAAGTTAGATAAAGAAGTCAAGGTTGGTATCTGTGGTCTTGGCACAGTCGGTGGCGCAACACTTAAGTTGTTAACTGGAGAAAATTCAGACGAAATTCGCCGCCGTGCCGGCGCGTCTATAAGCGTATCTCAGGTTGCTACCCGGACGCTAAACCATTCGCAGGTTGATGGCATACCTTGTGTAGGGACAGATCCTTTCGCGGTGGTGAATGATCCATCGGTGGAGGTGGTTATTGAAACAATTGGAGGCTACGACCCTGCATATCAAGTGATAAAACAAGCACTATCGAACGGGAAGCATGTTATCACCGCCAACAAGGCATTAATTGCGGAACGGGGCAATGAGCTTTTTGAAGTAGCTCAAAAGAGCAATGTTGTTTTAGCGTTTGAGAGCAGCGTTGCGGGGGGGATTCCAATAATTAAAGGTTTACGGGAAGGGCTTGCGGCAAATAAGATTAACTGGCTAGCAGGCATAATAAACGGAACCGGAAACTTTATACTTACGAAAATGACTTCAGATAATCGTCAGTTTAATGACGTTTTAGAGGAAGCTCAAACCTTGGGTTACGCAGAAGCTGACCCGACATTCGATATCGAAGGTATTGATGCAGCGCATAAACTTACTATTATGAGTTCAATTGCATTTGGTATTCCTTTGCAATTTGATAAGACCTATACGGAAGGAATCAGTGAAATCACCCCAGAGGATATTAGTTACGCAGATGAATTAGGTTATAAGATTAAGCACCTTGGTATTGCGAACCGTTCTTTGTCCGGCATAGAAATGAGAGTGCATCCTACTTTAATTTCAAAAGCCCAATTACTTGCTAATGTGAATGGTGTTGAAAATGCGGTTATGATTAATGGTAACGCGGTCGGTTCAACTCTTTACAGCGGGCCCGGGGCGGGTGGTGACGCAACCGCTTCAGCGGTTGTTGCTGACCTCATTGATATAGCTCGTCATAAAATAGCTAGATCTGAGAGTCCTATTTATCCTTCGCTTGGTTATCAAACGATGTATGAAGATGCGCAAATATTAAATATTGAAGATATCAAAACAGAATATTACCTACGAATTCCAGCGATGGATAGAGTGGGAGTAATGGCAAAAATATCGAGTATTTTGCAAACACATGGAATTAGTATTGAGGCGGTTATACAAAAAGAACCAATTAGTGAAATAGTACCGATTATAATTCTTACTCATTTAGCAAGAGAAAGAAACTTGAATCTAGCTATGAATGAAATAGAGAGTCTAGAAGAGGTGGCCGGTGCAATTAATCGCATTCGAGTCGAATCATTTGAGGCTTGATGATCGATTATTTTTTACGAGATGACAATGAAATACATAAGTACCAGAGGTGGATGCCCGCCGCAAAATTTTGAGCAAGTTCTTCTTTCTGGCCTAGCTCCTGATGGCGGATTGTTTATTCCCCAAACTCTTCCAACTTTTTCTGCGGAACAGATTGAGGCAATGAAGTCTCTGCAATATGCGGATTTAGCTTTAGAAATCGTCACTCCGTTCGTTGATGGCGAAATTCCGACATCACAATTAAGAAAAGTCATTGATGAAAGTTATGCTGCATTCAAGCATCCTGAAGTTGCTCCGCTGACGCGATTGTCTGAACATGAATATCTACTGGAACTTTACCATGGCCCAACTCTGGCTTTTAAGGATTTTGCGCTACAGGTATTAGGGCGCCTTCTAGACCATGTGTTGAGAAAAAATGACCAACGGGTCGTAATCCTAGGGGCCACTTCTGGTGACACGGGGTCAGCAGCCCTTGAAGGTTGTCGTCACTCTGAGCGAGTGGAAATGTATATTCTGCACCCTTATCAACGAGTTTCGGCTGTACAGCGTAAACAAATGACCACAGTGCCTGGTGATAATGTTTTTAACTTGGCCATTGAAGGCAATTTTGACGACTGTCAAAGAATCGTAAAGGCAGCGTTTGCGAATCAGGCGTTTTTGCCAAGCAATAAGAGTCTTGTGGCTGTGAACTCGATTAATTGGGTTCGGATTCTCATGCAAATCGTTTATTATTTTTATGCGGCTTTAAAGCTAGGCGCCCCAAATAAAAAAGTGTCTTTTTCGGTACCGACAGGGAATTTTGGGGACATATATGCTGGTTATTTGGCGCGACGCATGGGTTTACCGATTGATCGATTGATAGTTGCTACAAATAAGAACGATATTCTTCATCGTTTTATTAGCCGTAATGAATACTCTACGACAGAACTTAGTAAAACCTTTTCGCCAAGCATGGATATTTTAGTCTCGTCAAATTTTGAGCGCTATTTGTATGACTTGCTTGGTAAAGATTCGCCTGCTTTGTGTAAATTTATGGATCGTTTCGGAAAGGAAACATTGAGTGTGAGTGCTGAACAATGGGCGCAGATGAAGTCTTGTTTTGATAGCTCTAGTGTTGATGATGCAACGACGTGTCAATTGATTAATGAGCTGTTTACAAAAAATTCAATATTAGTAGACCCTCATACTGCTGTGGGTGTTAAATCGGGAAGAGACTGCTCAGAAAATACGACTTCACCTATAGTTACACTAGCAACAGCTCACCCAGCTAAATTCAGTGATGCTATTAGCGCTGCAGGTCTTAAAGAACCTAACCTACCGGAACATTTAGGCGATTTGTTTGATCGTGAAGAACGATATTCAGTCCTGCCCAACAGCCTATCCTCAGTGACCGAGTTCATTCAAAAACATTCCTAGGGTTTTAATGTCAATAGAAGTTCTTAGAAGGTCTGTTAATACTGGTCTCCAATTCAACGATTCAGTTCATCCCCTAATTCAAAAGATATATAAGCAGCGCACAATATCCGATGCTGATGAGTTAGAGTTAGGTCTCAATAATTTGCTAACACCAGATAAGCTTATGGGCATAGGCGATGCAGTTGAACTGCTCGTGATTGCCTTAGAGCAGCAGCAGCGAGTATTGATCGTCGCTGATTTTGATGCAGATGGGGCAACTAGCTGCGTTGTAGCTATTAATTGCTTAAAGCAGTTCGGTTTAAAGCAGATCGATTACGTGGTGCCTAACAGGTTTGAGTTTGGTTACGGACTGACTCCAGAAATTGTTGAGTTAGGACGGTTAAAAAACCCGGATCTAATCATAACCGTAGATAATGGGATTTCAAGCGTGGCAGGAGTTGAGTGTGCGAATGCTGCTGGTATCGCCGTATTAATCACAGACCACCATATTGCTCCAAGCCATCTTCCCGCTGCTCAGGCAATACTTAATCCCAACCAGCCTGGTTGCGAATTCCCAAGTAAGTGTATCGCTGGTGTTGGGGTAACTTTTTATCTTATGCTGGCTTTGCGTAGTCATCTTAGATCGCTTAATTGGTTTGAGAAATCCAATCTTGAAGAGCCAAATCTTGCTAATCAACTTGATTTAGTGGCACTTGGCACTATTGCGGATGTTGTTGCTCTCGATAGAAATAATCGCATTTTAGTCGATGAAGGGGTTAAACGTATAAGGGCGGGAAAAGCGCGCCCTGGCATTGAAGCCCTATTAAAGGTGTCCAATCGTGAGACTAATAGGCTCAAAGCGAGCGACATTGGTTACAGTTTGGCTCCTCGGTTAAATGCAGCTGGAAGATTGGAAGATATGTCAGTAGGCATTGAATGTCTATTGAGCGAATCAGAAAATGAGGCATATCATTATGCTCTTTCGTTGGATGGAATAAACAGAGACAGAAAAAAGATTGAAGCAGATATGCGTGAACAAGCATGGGAGGCACTAGACGAAATTTCGATGAAAACCGAAGATTTGCCGCCTGGCATATGCCTTTTCGACGATCGATGGCATCAAGGAGTTGTAGGAATTATAGCATCAAGGATTAAAGATAGATTTCATAGACCCTCTATCGCTTTTGCTCAAGTAGATGGAAGCGAGGAACTAAAAGGTTCCGCCAGGTCAGTGAAAGGGTTTCACATTCGTGACGCTTTGGATCAAGTTGCTACTAAGAACCCGGGGTTAATAAACAAATTTGGCGGGCACGCGATGGCGGCGGGTTTAAGTCTCAATAAAAACGATTTTGAAGCTTTTGATCATGCCTTTACTGAGGAGGTTGGCAGGCTGCTTGATGAGGATCAACTGAAAGCGAGAGTTTTTAGCGATGGATGGGTTGAGTCAAAATGGCTGAATCTGCAGGTTGCTTATTTAATTGAGGAAGCTGGGCCTTGGGGGCAAGAGTTTCCAGAGCCATTGTTTGATGGACGTTTTAATCTTGTTCAGCACAGAAAAGTTGGAGAAAATCATCTCAAAATGATGCTCAGTCCCACTGATGATCCAAGCGGAACGCTTGACGCGATAGCGTTCAATGTGGAGGCAGGTCATTGGCCAGACCAAAATTCGAGCGAAATAGAAATAACCTACCGAATCGAAACCAATCATTTTCAAGGCAATATCAGCCTTCAGTTGGTTGTAGAGCATATCCTGAGTATTCGTTAAATAGTGAATTTTTCTACAGGTTTTAGCTCACAGTGCCGAAAACATTACGCTAATTGGCATGACACAAATAGGCTTATTTGTTACCTTTTGGCTAGGTAGCCGATGTAAGCGTTGGGTGCGATTTCCGAAATTATTGAATTGAGTTAAGCATGGGAAATTATCTTCACAAACTATTGATATCTATGAGCTTTATTGCTTTGTCTGCTTCTAGCTATGGTCAAATGCATAAAACTGACCAAATCGAGGTGGATTTAATTTCAGAAACATTGGTGGTTGTTCCTGGGGAAACCTTCTGGCTCGGCATTAGACTTGACCCCATAGAGCATTGGCATACTTATTGGAAGTTTGGCGGTGATAGCGGAGTGGCAACCTATACAAGTGAGTGGGAGGTTCCAGACGGTTCAACAGTTGGGGATATAGTTTGGCCAATTCCCGAATGGACACCTTTCTTGGGAAGCGAGTTGGTCACTTTCACCTATGAACGAGAGGTAATTCTGCCTTTGCCGGTTAGCGTACCGTTAGATTTTAATGAACCTACGTTTGACCTCAGCGCGAAAATTGATTGGCAGGTTTGTGAGGAAATTTGCATCCCAGGTGATGCTACTTTTTCGCTAGCTTTGCCAGTAGCTGACTCTTTTGAAATTGATCCGCGGTGGGAAGAAGGCTTTGCGGATTCAAGAGCTCTAACGCCAATCGCTGAAAACCAACATAACCTGATTGCGAATTTTAATGCCTATGATGAAAAGGTGAATATCATGATTGCCTCCTCTGAGGGGGAGTTTGATAATGTTGATGAAGCTTATTTCTTTCCGACCGAGCGGAGAATTATGAAATATGCTCCTTATCGTAAGGTAATGTTAGATGGGAATCGCATACAAATTTCGACCGAACAGCATCGCAGATATCCAGAAAATCTTGCAGAACTGAGCGGTGCCTTAAAACTCATTGATGAGGATGGCGCTTGGCGGTCCTATGATATTAGGCCTCAACTTTCAAACGTTGCTTGGGACCATAGTATTGAAGTTGAGCTTATATCTGAAACAACAAATATTGTTCCTGGTCAGACCACGTGGCTCGGTCTGCGACTTGATCCTGCGGACCTTTGGCACACCTACTGGAAAATGGGTGGAGACAGCGGAGAACCAACAAGTCTTACAGAGTGGCTCGCTCCCGAGGGTACATTAATTGGAGAGATTCAATGGCCAGCACCCCACTGGTTGCCGTTTTATGAAACGGATCTAGTCAACTTTGGTTACGAGGAGGAGGTTCTTCTTCCTGTGGAGGTCACGGTCCCGGAAGATTTTAAAGGGGATAGTGTTGAGCTGAGTGTATTAGCTTTTTGGAATGTGTGTGAACAAATTTGTATCCCGGGAGAGCAGAGATTAAATATTGAACTGCCTGTGAGCGAAGTGCCTGAACTTAATGCAAGCGCAACACAACTGTTCGCTGCGGCGAGACAAAGTTTACCAACAACTGACCATAATATTAAATCGATCATTGCGGTGGCTGGTGAGCGAATAAGCTTGGGTTTTGATTCGCCCGATCCGTTGTTCTCGAATTACACAGATGCTTGGTTTTTCCCTGAGGAAAGACGGGTAATTAAGCCAGGGCCACTCAGGGATGTCAGCATCCAGCAGAACTTACTGCAAATTACCCATCAGCAACCGAGGCGCATGCTTGATGATTTGTCCGATGTTTATGGAGTGCTCGTTCTGGAAAGCAATTTGGGTGAGAGAGTTGCATACGATTTTGTTAACCCTGCGGCAGACGCTAATCTGACGACTATTACTCCTTTTGCAGCAGTCTCTAGCGACCTTGATAGTGCTGACGGTGGAGGGGGCGATTTGTTTGTTTACATGCTCTTCGCATTGATAGGTGGCATGATCCTTAATTTAATGCCATGCGTGTTCCCAGTTCTTTCGATTAAGGCATTAAGCTTCACGAAAAATATTGGTGAATCCCAATCTAAGCAACGGATGGATGGAATTGTATACACCATCGGTGTTATTGCTGCGTTTGTGGGCTTGGCGAGCCTGTTAATTCTCCTTCGCGCAGGTGGTGAGGCGGTCGGTTGGGCATTTCAGTTCCAACAACCTTGGTTTCTAGCATTTATTGTTTATTTATTTTTCCTTATGGCGCTCAGTTTGTCTGGTGTGTTTGAAATTGGTGCTGGCTTGATGGGCGCCGGAAGTGAGTTAACATCTAAGGGTGGTTACAAAGGTTCGTTCTTTACCGGTGTTCTAGCAACAACCGTCGCCACTCCTTGCACCGCACCATTTATGGGGCCTGCTATTGGTTTTGCTCTCACGCAGTCTTGGCTGGTTGCAATGTTCGTATTTGTTTCATTGGGATTCGGGATGGCGTTGCCTATCCTCTTGCTGTCTTTTACACCGGCGCTTTTCAAGTATTTACCGAAGCCCGGGGCTTGGATGGAGACCTTTAAACAGTTTATGGCGTTTCCGCTCTACGCGTCTGCTCTTTTCTTCCTATGGGTATTAGGTAATCAGGTAGGAGTAATGGGTATGTCCATAGTTTTGGGGGTTTGCATACTTTTGGCACTTTCAGCTTGGTTATACCAAAGGCGTTTTAATATGGGGATATTCCCCCGTGCTATCAGTGATGCATTCGGTTTTGGAACAATTGCTATTGCCATTTACCTCACGCAGACACCTTTTATGCAATCGATAAGTCAAAACGGGCGCGAGTTAGCGACAGATTCAGGGGAAAACTATTCGCAGAATTATGAGGTATTTAGTGCTGCTAGGCTGAATGAGCTGCAGGCCGAAGGGAAGCCAGTTTTTGTGAACATGACGGCCGCATGGTGCATCACTTGTCTGGCGAATGAACAAACTTCGTTGAGCACAGACCGTGTCCAGCAGGCCATGACGGACAATGAAATCACATATTTGAAAGGCGATTGGACCAATGAAGATCCTGAGATCACCGCTGTATTAGAAACATTTAAGCGTCCTTCTGTGCCATTATACGTGCTCTATCCCGGAAACACTTCTCAAGAGCCAATCATCTTACCCCAGATTTTAACGCCGGGAATATTAGCTGAGGCTTTTGATTCTATATAATTTTCGCATTTATCTTGCCGATATTTAGCTGCCCTAAAAATAGGGTCATACCCTATTTTTTTTGTTAACTTTATACTCTATTTAAATAAAGTTAATTGGAGGAACGCTATGGAATCACTGGCAATATGGGGCGAATTTCTTGGTGGGATCGGTGTAATCATTTCATTGATATTTTTAGGAGTGCAAACTCGTACTTCTAATCGCTTAGCGCTTGCAGCATCGCAAAGAGAGCAGAGGCACATTTGGCAAGAGATGATGTTCTATATGGGGGAGCACAGTTCAGAATACCGGGAGTTTATTCATAACTATGAGGACATGCCTCCTGACCGGCAAGCCAAGGCGGTAATGGCCTTTTTTGCTATGGGTAATCAGCTTGATACTTTAATTAAGTTAAACGCCGAAGGCTTAGAAACCGAAGATAACTTGAGATATGTAATGGATGCATTTGTGGGACACATGAGCACTCGGGGAGGGCATAAATTTTGGAAGGCGATGTCCGACATCGATCTTTATGGGGATGATGTTTTGGACGCAGTTAATGAGCGTTTAGATAAAATGGAAGTTCCGAATGACGATTTCATCAATTCTGCCCCTTGGTTAAAATTGGATAAGGGGTAGGCCTTTAAAGCGAGGACCAGAATAGCCGAAGGTCAGCTTCTGGTCCCGCATAGTGTTTTGCCTTAAGGCAATGCGTACGCAATTAGTTCAGCAGCACTACTGCCGCTAGTAACAAACATTGCTACGTACTGTTTTCCACCGGCTTCATAGGTAAAAGGAATGCCACCTTGATTCGCGGGCAGGTCGATTTCTGCAACTATGTCTCCGGTCGCTTTGTCTACTGCTCGGAAAATTGGGCTAGCTCCAACTCCCCCTGTACCTTCTGCGACAAACAACAGCTCTTTGGTCAGCAACACCCCAGCTCTGGTTGGTATTCCGGTGCGAGGGATGTCTACGCCCTCCAGGAGCGGATGATTTTTTATGTTGTCTGGAGTGTCAGCGTTGGCAATCATCCACAAATGGTCACCTGAGTTCATGTCGATAGCGGTTACCCTGCCATAAGGAGGTTTCACAATTTGAAGCCCTTGAACGCGTGGGGCTCGAACTCCAAACCCTTGGCTGAGATCAATATCTGAATCCGGGTTCTTAGCTAATGCTAAAACTTGTAGTTGAGTTCGTGAAGGTACATATAAAATGCCGGTCTCGGGATCGAACGCGGAGCTCTCCCAATTTGATCCGCCTGTGGAGGAAGGTAAAGACAGAAGCCCTCGAGTTCCGTCAGGCGCATCTTGCAGAGACGGTGGCGAGTATATGGAAGGACTCAGTCTGAAGCCTTCAACGGACTCTAGTGCTAAAGCTTTTATCTCCGGAGTCCAGTCAATCATGTCTGCCTCTGTAAAGCCTTGTCTGTCAAAAGGTGCAGGTCGAGTCGGGAATGGTTGCGTCGGTGAGTACCATTCATTTGGTACGTCACCAGTTGGGACTTCTCTCTCTACAATTGGCCAAATAGGTTCTCCCGTCATTCTATCAAACGCGTATACCCAAGCTTGCTTTGTCACCGACATTACCACCTTTCGGCCATTCGGTAGGTCCGCAATGATTGGAGGCGAGGGAATGTCCCAATCCCAAATATCATGGTGAATAAATTGAAAGTGCCATTGTCTTTCGCCAGTTTTAACGTCTACCGCGACGAGGCCGCTGGAAAATAAGTTGTCTCCGTGCCTATCCCCTCCATAATAGTCTCCTGTGGGGTCCTCCACTGGAAGGTAGACATGGCCTAATTCGGGGTCGCCTGATATTGCAGCCCAGACACCCGAATTTCCGGTAATATCGTTACCACTTATCCAGGATTCGTAACCATATTCGCCTCTTGCTGGAATGGTATGAAAAGTCCATAACAATTCGCCAGAATGTACATCAAACCCTCGAATATCGCCCTTTGTATTGAGTTTTGCACGCGGTCGCCCTCCTGTTCTATGAGCAGCCCCAACAACAATTACATCATTCATAATGAATGGCGGCGCTGAGATACCTATATCAGGGTAAGCAAATCGCGGGTCATCGCCGTTACGGACGCCAACATAGAGGTCAACAAGTCCGTCTTCTCCAAAACTTGGATCAGGGATACCTGTCGCAGGGTCAAGAGACACCAATTGATATCCAGGAGAAATGTCAAATATTCTCGATTTTTCTCCATTATTATAATAGGAGACTCCGCGACCTGCGCCTTTTCTGGGAGCCTCATCGAACCGAGTCCCTTCGTCGTATCGGTACATCCATAGAACCTGACCGCTAGTTGCATCCAGTGCGACGACATTACGAGTAGTGCCAACGTTAGCGTAGAGCACTCCGTCAATCTCTAGCGGGGTCGACGGGTTAACGAAATCTGTGCCGGGACCAAACCCTTGGGTAGACCATCGCCAAGCAATTTCAAGGTCTTCCACATTTTCTGCTGTGATCTGATCCAGCGGGGAGTAGCGGCTTGCGTTCGAACTACCTGCCCAGGAAGGCCAATCTCCCTCATAAACACTTGTGCCCTGTTGACTAAGGGATATGGGAGACGTCATAAGGACTAGCATCGCAGCTATTGCTAATGAAAGCGCTTTTATTGTTGTAGACATTGAGGTTCTCCTGCATTTAGAAGTCAGTCAAAATTTAGAGTGTTAACTCGTTAATTTAAATGACATTAATAGCTTTTTGTTTTTAATTATTTACTTAAGGGATATGAAGATTATAGGAGTGGGCTTGCATATACAATAGGTACGTTGAAGTCGACGAAAAATGGCATGCGGTTATATTGAAATACTAGAGTTTGACCATTTTCAGGTCGTTAGGGTATTTGCGCTAGAATTACTGAGATATTGTCCCTGCCACCTCGGCGATTCGCAAATTTGATTAGGTTTTTCGTCGTCTTTTTGAGATTGTGTATTTCAGTATTTGCAATTTTCTCTATTTCTTTATCAGATAACATATCTGGTAAACCATCAGAGCATAATAGAAGCCGGTCTCCTGACTTGATTTCATGGGCTAGGGTAGTGATTTCGATATTTGGTTTGGCTCCCAAAACTCGAGTAACTGAGTCGATGCTAGAGCTCTTTTGTTTTCTTTGATGGTACCCACCTCGATAAACCAGATCATGAACTAGAGAATCATCTCTAGTAAGCCTTTCTAGAATATTGTTTCTTAGGAGGTAAACACGAGAATCACCTACGTGCCCTAAAAAAATTTTGCGTTTTCGGATAAGTATTGCGACTATTGTAGTGCGCATATAATTTTCTTCACCCACAGCCTTGGAAGCGTCAATCAAAACTTGATTGGTTTTGGAAAGTAATTTGTCTATTGCATTCAGAACTTGCTCTTCGTTTGAGCTTGGTAAATCGTTAGTAAACGTATCACTTCGTAAACCTTCAAAAACTGATTTGGCGGCAAGTTTTGCAGAGATTTTTCCAGCCTCTGATTGCTTCATCCCATCTGTTAGGATTGCTATTCCTTTCGTTTGATCAAATTCGATGCAGTCAGAATTGATCATGCAACGCATTCCCACATCGCTTTGACCGAAAATTGAGAATTTTTGCTCGTTCTTTTGGTTTTGTTTGGGCATTGAATCTTGGGTAAATTACGATCTTCTCGAGCCAGATGGCGTATTGAGAATGTGCTATGCTAATGTTTTCTGAGGATCCATATTTACTGTATCATAGACCTGTCTGAAATAATCGATTTAAAAGGCCTTTGGCCGATAGCTCAAGACAAGACATTGGGTAGGAATGTTACTTTATGAAAGTTCTCAACTATCTTGCTGTAGTTATATTTGTGGTATTGATCTTTTATTTGTTGTTTATAGGCAAAGATTTATTATTACCGTTGGTAATAGCGATAGCCCTCTGGTATCTAATCCTAACACTTGGAAATGCATTTTCGCGTGTTTCGATTGGTCAATTTCAGCTCCCGAGGCCAGTCTGTTTGCTGGCGTCATTCTTTACTTTTATTGCGCTTGCGTGGCTAGTGATCAATTTTTTGAGTTCAACAGTTGACGACGTTCTGGAAATAGCTCCCGTTTACCAGCAGAACTTGAATGCACGATTAGAGTCGTTATCTTTCGTGGATATTGGTGAATACGAAGGACAGAGTTTCGGACAGCTTTTGTCCAACTGGATCGATATTCCTGCTTACGCGAGATCTATTGCGACTTCGCTAACGAGCATTCTGGCTAGCGGAGGACTAATACTAATTTATCTAGGATTCCTATTTTTAGAACAAGGTCACTTCAGTAAAAAGCTTTCAGCCCTTGTAACAGATCCGACCAGAGAGGAGGATGTAAAAAAACTCCTTAACCGTATAAGAGATGATATTCAGAAGTATGTAATCATTAAAGTCTTCACGAGTTCTTTGACCGGCATATTGAGTTATGTTTTCTTGCGTTTTATGGAAGTTGATTTTGCTGGCGTATGGGGTTTAATCATATTTCTACTTAATTTTATTCCTACTGTTGGTTCATTAGTTGCGACTATCTTTCCAGCGCTGATAGCCTTTGCCCAATCGGATGGCTATACCCTATTCCTGGCAGTGTTGAGCGGTATCGGTTTAATCCAGATTTGTATAGGAAATATATTAGAGCCTCGATTGACTGGTTCCTCTTTTAATTTAAGCCCGATTGTCATTTTGCTAAATTTAGCTTTGTGGGGATACATCTGGGATATACCCGGTATGTTTTTATGTGTGCCGTTTTTGATCATAATAACCATAGTCTTTAGTCACTTTCCTCAAACACGGCCGATTGCTGTAATGCTTTCAAGTGATGGAAAGCTTCGTACAACGATTGATTAGTGATGTTGTCGTGACCGAGGTTGAAGATTACGCAAGAAACCCTGCAAATTCTGGACGGTTAGCGCTATAATCCCGCCCCTTTTTGCACTCGATAAACGATTTATTGCGCCTGCTTTTACAAAAGGGATAGCCATGAAAAGCACAGAGGTTAGGCAAAAATTTCTGGATTTTTTCGCTGCTCGTGACCATCAAATAGTCGCGAGCAGTTCGTTGGTGCCCGCAAATGATCCAACTCTATTGTTTACGAATGCAGGAATGGTCCAGTTCAAGGAGGCGTTTCTTGGTGAGGAAACGCGACCTTATTCCCGTGCAACGACGTCTCAGAGATGTGTGCGGGCGGGTGGGAAGCATAATGACCTAGAAAACGTGGGGTACACAGCACGCCATCATACCTTTTTTGAAATGCTCGGCAATTTTTCGTTTGGAGACTACTTTAAACGCGAGGCAATTCAATTTGCTTGGGAATTTTTAACAGTAGAATTGCGTCTGCCTCCGGAAAGGCTTTGGGTGACAGTATTTGAGGATGACGATGAAGCAGCCTCGATTTGGCTAAATGAAATTAAGGTCAATCCAGAAAGGCTATCTAGATTGGGTGAAAAAGACAATTTTTGGGCTATGGGGGACACTGGTCCTTGCGGCCCATGCTCGGAAATTTTTTATGACCATGGACCAGAAGTGCCGGGAGGACCTCCTGGTAGTTCAGATGAAGATGGTGATCGCTACATCGAAATTTGGAACTTGGTATTCATGCAATTCGAACGAAAGTCTGATGGTTCAATGACTTCTTTACCCAAACCCTCTGTAGATACTGGGGCCGGTTTGGAACGCCTTTCAGCAGTTCTTCAAAAGGTGCATAGCAATTATGAAATAGACCTGTTCCAATCTTTGCTGAAAGAGGTGATTAAAATTACAAGGACAGAGGACCTTCAAAACTCCTCATTGAATGTTATAGCGGATCACATCCGCTCCTGCGCGTTTTTGATTGTTGATGGTGTTTTACCCTCAAACGAAGGGCGAGGTTATGTCCTGAGAAGAATAATTAGGCGGGCTGTTAGGCACGGGCATCAACTTGGCGTAAAGGACCCGTTCTTCTTTCGGTTGACAGGTAAGTTATCTGACATCATGGGCGGAGCGTATCCCGAATTAGTAGAGCGAAGACAGTTTGTTGAAACAGTTTTAAAGGAAGAAGAGGAACAATTTGCGAGAACTTTGGAAAACGGGATGGGAATTTTGGAGCGGGAAATTGCAAATCTTAAGGGAGACACATTGCCAGGTGAAACCGTTTTCCAGCTTTACGATACATATGGCTTTCCAGCGGACCTGACTGCAGATGTCGTGAGAGAGCATGAGTTGAAAATTGATATGAAAGGCTTTCAAGCTGCAATGGACCAACAGAGATCTTCAGCCAGAGCTGCGAGTAATTTTGGGGTGGTTGAAAAATTAAACATTGATCCTTCTCTAACTACAGACTTCACGGGTTACGATTCTCTCGACGGGGAGGGGAGAATTGTAGAAATTTTCACAATAGATGGAGAGAAGCTGGACAAAGTGCCGGCAGATAAGGAAGTTTATTTGCTGCTAGATAAAAGTCCGTTTTATGGAGAGTCAGGGGGGCAGATTGGCGATAAAGGTCTCTTGCGGAATGAAAATGGACAATTCAAAGTTTTAGACACTAAGAAGCAGGGTGACAACCATATTCATCGTGGTGTTTTAAATCTAGGTGGCTGGCAGGTCAATGACTTAGTCGAGGCTGAGGTTGCGGTTAAAGAAAGGCAAGCAACCACGCTGAACCACTCGGCTACTCATCTTATGCATGCGGCGTTAAGAAATACATTGGGCACTCACGTCTCTCAGAAAGGCTCTCTAGTTGATGCGGAGCGATTGAGGTTCGACTTCTCGCACCCCAAGGCGGTAACGGAAGCCGAGTTAGCGATTATTGAAATGCAAGTAAATGATGAAATTCTGGCAAATTCACAAGTAGGTAAAGAAGTGATGCCGATTGAAGAAGCTAAAGAGAGAGGTGCCGTTGCTCTGTTTGGGGAGAAGTATGGGGATCAAGTAAGGGTTGTCACTATGGGTGGGAAGTTCTCAGTAGAATTTTGCGGTGGGTGTCACGTAAATCGCACGGGGGACATTGGGTTCTTTAAGATCATCAGTGAGGCGGGGATATCAGCAGGTGTCCGAAGAATAGAGGCTGTCACAGGGGGTGGGGCTTATGATTTTATAAAGGGTCGAGAGCAAGTCCTCAGCGAACTCGGAAAAGTGGTTAGGTCAGGGCCATCAGAACTAGTCGCTAAGGTTAAGCAACTAACCGATGCTAATCGAGTCTTGGAAAAAGAGGTCGAGTTACTAAAGGCTAAGATTGCTAGCGGAGCCGGGGACGATTTGCTCCAAAAGGCTATCGATCTTGACGGTATAAAGTTATTGATCGCAAATGTAGAAGGAGTGAACTCTAAAGCCCTAAGGGATACCGTTGATCAGTTAAAAAATAAATTGGGCACCTCAATTGTCGTGTTAGCAACTGTGATTGAAGGTAAAGTTAGTCTGGTTGTAGGGGTAAGTAAGGATTTGACGGGAAAAATTAAAGCAGGCGAATTAATCAATATGGTTGCTGAGCAAGTGGGAGGGAAAGGAGGAGGGCGTCCCGATATGGCAATGGCCGGAGGAACGGATAGTGTAGCCCTCCCAAAAGCTTTGGAAAGCGTGGAGGCCTGGGTTAAGGCCAAATTATAATATGGCACTTATTGTTCAAAAATTTGGGGGTACTTCTGTCGGCTCTGTCGATCGCATAAATGCTGTCGCAAAAAAGGTGGGTGAATTCCGAGACCGAGGGGACGATGTAATTGTCGTAGTTTCTGCTATGAGCGGAGAAACTAATCGCTTAACTGCTCTTGCTCAAGGCTTCATTTCTAATCCTGCTTCGCGAGAAATGGATGTTCTTCTTTCTACGGGTGAACAAGTCACCATTTCTTTGTTAGCGATGGCATTGGAGTCGCGGGGTTATGGGGCGATTTCTTACACTGGTGCTCAGGTGAAAATTTTAACTGATAGTTTTCATACAAAGGCTCGGATTAAAGAAATTGATACCACGCTCTTGCAGAATGGAATTAAAGCCGGCAAGGTTGTAGTCGTTGCTGGCTTTCAAGGTGTTGATTCAAGTGGAAATATTACCACCTTGGGTAGAGGAGGGTCCGATACTACAGCGGTCGCTCTGGCGGCTGCTTTGAACGCTGAAGAGTGTCAAATTTATACGGATGTTAAAGGTGTTTACACAACGGATCCCAGAGTTGTAAATGATGCTACTCTCCTTTCAAATATTACTTTTGAGGAAATGTTGGAGCTTTCAAGTCTAGGTGCAAAGGTACTTCAAATCCGCGCTGTTGAATTTGCAGGAAAGTATAAAGTCCCTTTAAGAGTGCTTTCGACTTTCGAGGAGGGGCCAGGTACCCTTATAAATTTAGAAGGAGATTCTGATATGGAAGACCCGGCTATAGCTGGTATTGCATTTGAGCGAGATGAGGCAAAATTAAATGTTTCTGGCGTGCCAGACATTCCTGGTATTGCGTATAAAGTAATCGGTCCAGTTAGTGACGAAGGAATTGAGGTTGACGTAATTGTTCAAAGCGCCGCCGCAGATGGATCGAATGATATATCCTTCACGGTTAAGCGAGGTGAATGCGAAAAAGCGAAAGCTATTCTTGACGAGGTTGCAGCTGAGTTAAAGGCCAAGAAGGTTGCTTTAGACAAGAAGGTTTGTAAAGTTTCTCTTGTTGGTGTGGGTATGAGATCACATGCCGGAATCGCAAGTCAGATGTTTAAAGCCTTGGCTAATGAGGGTATTAATATCCAAATAATTACAACATCTGAGATAAAAATTTCAGTAGTAATTGAAGAGAAGTACTTGGAGTTGGCTGTCAGATCACTACACAACGTGTTTGACCTCGGCGATCCAAAAACTGATAGTGATAGTAATTAGAAGAGAGAATCTTAATTTTTGTCGATTAATAAGAAATAAAGTACGAAAAACTATTGGCAATGGGTGGCTTTAGAGAGATACTTTTAGCCTCGTTTGGGCTTTTTACCGCTGAAGCAAACAATACAATGGATTTGTGATTAAAGGAGATAGGCTATGTTGATACTGACGCGTCGTATTGGCGAAACCTTAATGGTAGGGGACGATGTAACGATTACGGTATTAGGAGTTAAGGGTAATCAAGTCAGAATTGGCGTTAATGCGCCTAAAGATGTTGCTGTCCATCGAGAAGAAATTTACGAGCGAATACAAAGCGAAAAGGCAGGTAATGATGCGGAAAATGAAACTTCCGACTAATGTTGACTACTTGTCAAAATTTTTGGCCAAAACCTGCCCAGCTATTGAGTGTTTCTTGGACCTTTAAGCTATACCAATCTGATTTAAATATAGAATTGAAATGCTTCTGTGATTGAAATGCGCTGTAAACATCGTCTGCGGTAAAATGTTTTCCTTCTAGATCCCAGGCAAAAACAGTAATAATTGCGGCATGAGTAAACATCATTTTCTCATCCTTTTCGCCGTCCGTAGTTCTACACTTATCAAGAAGCTCGCCCAAAACTTTTCTTGAGTCTTGGGAAAGTCCCGCTTCCCCTTCATCGAGTTTTTTCTGAAAGTCTGGAGTATCAATATTCATTTATGAGTACTCTTAACATGATTAATCTGTTGCCGCGTTGCAGTTTTGATGGAAAATAACCCAGAATCAGAACAAGGGAAAAATTGGCGGAGAGAGAGGGATTCGAACCCTCGATAGGTTTAACCCTATACGCCCTTAGCAGGGGCGCGCCTTCAGCCACTCGGCCACCTCTCCACGCACAGTTAAAGCATAACATATCATGTGTAGTCGAAAGAACAATCCTATAGCATCAGATTACTTTGCAGTCATAAAAATTGTCGATTTCGCTACTAGTAAAGCCTAATCCTTCCAGAATTCGTCGAGAATGCTCTCCGAGTGCGGGAACTGGTGAAAGCGTGGGGTCAAATTCACGGTTGTTGGTGGGGGGTAGAAACGTTGAAATTTCGCCTTCTGGTGTTGGAGTAGTAATTAATCGATTTAAAGCTTTGAGTTGTTTGTGCTGCCAGACGTCTTCCATATTGTTAACGTTCGCATACGCTATAGACGCTGATTCGAGTCGGGTTATTATCTCTGTTGTTGACTGGGCAATGAAATTAATCTGAATTATATCCCTCAGTTCTTCGCGATTTATTGATCGGTCTGTGTTGTTCGCAAATCGGGAATCATCAATCAATTCTGGTCTATTAAGGACCGTTCGGCAAAATCTTACCCATTCGCGTTCATTTTGGAGGCCGACTATTAAAGTTTCTGCATCTGCTGTTTGAAAAATACCATAAGGATAAATGCTTGCATGATCCGCCCCGGTTCGTCCAGGAGGAGGGGCTCCTTCATAGCTGTAAAACAAGGGAAATCCCATCCATTCTACCATGGCTTCCAGCATAGAAATATCAATGCAACTTCCCTTTCCGGATTTACCCCTTTCTATTATTGCCGCCAGGATCGCGGAGAAAGCATGCATGCCGGCTGCAATGTCGGCGATCGAAATCCCAGACTTCACTAAATTATTTTTTGTTCCTGTAATTGATAAGAAACCTGATTCGGCTTGCACTAAAAGATCATAAGCCTTTTTCTCTTTGTAAGGGCCCTCGGTCCCATAGCCGGAGATATTGCAAATGATTAGTTGGTCATGTTTTTCTTTCAGACTTTCGTAATTTAGACCTAGCTTCTTCATTGCTGATGGCGCTAGGTTTTGAACAAGTATGTCTGTTTTTGAGAGCAGTCGGTCCAGAATCTCAGGTGCTTTCTCATGCTTTATGTCGAGAGTTAAGCTTTCCTTGGATCTATTTGTCCAGATGAAATGAGATGATTGTCCTTTTGTCCTAGCATCATAATTTCGAGCGAAGTCACCTGTGGCCCGTCGCTCCACTTTAATGACTCTTGCGCCAAGCTCAGCAAGTTGTCTGGTGCAAAGTGGCGCCGCGATTGCGTGTTCGAACGAGAGTACAACAAGCCCATCAAGTGGAGGTGTTCTCTTCATATCTTTATTACTCTACAGTCACGCAGGCTCTCATACACAGGTTCTTTTCAATGTCTTGAACCCATAATTCAGCCTGATTATCTCCATTTGGATTTTGCCCACAAATCTTAAATGGTTTTAAATCGAAAACTGGGTGGTGTGCCTTAAACTCAAAGTTACTAATTTTAAGTCCCGGATGATGTTTGATAAAGCAATCTAGCATTAGCGTGGCAAGTAATGGCCCGTGCACTAGTAGCCCGGGATAACCCTCCACTTCTGTTACATAATCACGATCATAATGTATGCGATGCCCGTTGAAGGTAAGTGCAGAATAGCGGAATAATACAACAGGGTCGGGTGTAAAGGATTCGGAGAAATCAGATTTAATTTCTGGTTGTTTTGCGGAAAAACTCGTTGCCTTGGTTTTCGGATTCTCACGGTAAACAATATCGTGTTCTTCCATTAATGCGACACCAGTCTTTGTTTTAATCTCGTGTGAGACGTTCACAAAAGCCAATGATCCGGTTTTACCTTCTTTTATTTTGATATCCTTTATACGGGAGGTGCGTGACACCTTCTCTCCAGCCTTCAGAGGGGCTTTGAAATTAAAGCGGCTTCCAGCCCACATCCTGCGTGGTAAAGGTATTGGAGGTAAAAATCCGCCCCTTTTTGCATGTCCGTCTTCAGCAAGCATGGATTGAGGAGTTGACTCCAAAAAATATAACCAGTGCCAAAGTGGCGGCACCTCATCACCATTGGTAAATTCATTGAATTTCTTGTCCAAAGTCGCAGACATTCTATTTAAGGGCGAAAGGCTCAATTCGTCGCTAATTTCTAATGTTTTACCGACCCATTCGCTATAATCATTAACATTAATTTTCATAGTTCTCGTTCATCTCTACTCACAAATTTCTAAAAATAGAACTTAAGAGATGCCTCAATAAGTTGCTACTAAAATGGTGCCGTTTTAACATCCTATAATCAACATTGAATAACACCAAGAAGAGTGATACGCATGTCCGGAAAATATTTTGAAGAATTAGAAATAGGTATGGAGTTCAATCATTTACCTCATCGGACCATCACAGAAACAGATAATTTCCTGTTTACTGCACTAACTCATAATCCGCAACCTCTCCATCTAGATGTTGAATTCGCTAAAAAAACTCAACATGGACAAATAATTGTTAATAGCTTATTTACATTAGGGTTAGTCATAGGGCTATCTGTTGGTGATACGACCCTCGGGACTACAATTGGAAATTTAGGAATGGAGAAGACGGAATTTCCGAATCCGGTTTTCATTGGCGACACGATTCGGGTCAGCACAAGGATTACGGAGCGCCGAGAATCAAAAACCAAACCTGATAGAGGGATTGTGTGGTTTCAACACACGGGGATGAATCAACGAGATGAACTCGTTTGTGATTGCTTAAGAAAGGGTATGATGCTCAAAAAACCTTCCCGATCATCAAGCTAGGCTAAATAAGCGGCAATTGTTTAAAAGAGGAAACCTATGACAAGGTCACCAGTTCGAGGTCCGAAGGGCTTGCGTCGCTCATTACACTTTGTACCGGGCGGTAATGAAAGAATGCTTGAAAAAGCTTTAGGTTCTCCAGCGGATTCATTGATTTTAGATCTGGAAGATTCAGTCACTCCTGCCAATAAAGAGATCGTAAGAGACCAAGTCTGCAACTGGGTAAAAGCTACGGATTTTAAAAATCAAGAATGTTTGGTTCGCATCAATCCGTTAGATACCCCTTGGGGCGTGGATGATCTTCATGCGATAGCAGAATGTTTTCCGGACGGTTTAGTTTTACCTAAAGTGGCGAGTGAAGAGGAAGTGAGTAACATAGACGGCATAGTCAGTAGGGTGGAGAAAAATAATGAGATGGATGAGGGCACTATATCCTTTGTCTTAATTGGAACTGAGGTTCCGGAGGCGGTGTTTAATCTTCACAAAATGACAAAGATAGCACGGGTTGATGGGGTAACATGGGGCGCAGAGGATCTGTCAGGTGTGCTGAAAGCAAAGGCTAAACGTGATTCAAACGGCAACTATTTAGAAGTATTTTCTTATGTTCGCTCAACATGCCTCCTCGCTGCTATTGCAGGAAATGCCCAGCCTATCGACGCAGTTTATGTTGATATCAAAAATTCGGACGGCCTAACTAAAGAATGCATAGACGGCGCCAATATGGGCTATACCGGCAAGGTCACGATTCACCCATCCCAAATCGAGATTGTGAATAAGGCTTTTACCCCAACAATAGAGGAGGTTAGAGAGGCTGAGGAATTAGTTGCGGCTTTTGAGGAAAATGAGAAGGAGGGCAGGATGGCGTTTTCTTTCAAAGGGCAGATGGTAGATGTCCCTCATTTAGTTCGGGCAAGAGAATTAGTATTGAAAGCAAAACAAATAAATCTAAGTAGTGATTAGCAGGAAACATATTTAAATGCAGTTTATAGAGACCGATGAACAGAGGCTTATTCGAGAGTCTGTTAGAAAGCTATGCTCTGAATTTTCAGATGATTACTGGGAGGAAAAAGATCGGAAAACTTTATTCCCTAGTGAATTTTTTGATGCCATGGCTGAAGCTGGTTGGATTGGCGTTGCTATGCCAGAAGAATATGGCGGTGCAGGGAAAGGCATACAGGAGGCGGCAATAGTCTTAGAGGAAGTTGCTGCCTCAGGTGCAGCAATGAACGGTGCGACATCCCTCCATCTTTCCATTTTTGGAATGCACCCGGTTGTAAAGCATGGCTCCGAGCCCATGCGAAAGAAGTATTTGCCAGAAGTAGCAAGGGGTAAACTGCATGTAGCGTTTGGGGTAACTGAACCTAATGCAGGCAGTGACACAACTTCCATAGAAACCTTTGCCCGCCTTGAGGGTGATAATTACCTGGTAAAAGGAAGAAAAATTTGGACCACCAAAGCGCTAGAATCTGAGAAGGTTCTGTTATTAGTGCGCACACAGAAGAAAGATGAAGTAAAACATAAAACTGATGGTATGACTCTTCTATTAGCGGATCTTCAAAAACCAGAGGTTTCGATCTCACCAATTCCTAAATTAGGTCGAAACGCTGTTCGGACCTGCGAGGTTGTCTATGAAGATTTAGAGGTGCATGTTTCTGATAGAGTGGGTGAAGAAGGCAAAGGTTTTAGATACTTACTTGATGGTCTAAATGCTGAGCGAATATTAATAGCGGCTGAATCGCTAGGAATCGGTAGGGCGGCTCTGCGCAGGGCGGTGCAGTATGCCAATGAGCGAATAGTTTTTGATCGCCCAATCGGAAAGAATCAAGGTATTTCGTTTCCTTTGGCAGAGGCTCGAACAAAGCTTGATGCGGCTGAATTGATGATAAAGAAGGCCGCGTGGAAATTGGATAACAATCTGCCTTGTGGCACCGAGGCGAATATGGCGAAATGGCTTGCCGCCGAAGCAGGATTCTTTGCGGCGGATTCTGCGGTTCAAACTCATGGTGGATTCGGATATGCTAGAGAATACCATGTGGAGCGATACTGGAGAGAGGCGCGGCTCATGAAGCTGGCTCCAATTTCACAGGAAATGATTTTAAATTTTATAGCAGAACATGAACTTGGTCTTCCTCGTTCGTATTAATTTGATTAGGAAACTCACCGATGAATAATCTTAGAATTATTTTGTTAGTTTTTGCATTCAATTCTCCTGTATTTGCTGATTTGGAACAACCAATACAATTAGATGCAGGGCAAATAACCGGGACGTCAATGGAAAGCGGGGTGCAGGCTTTTTTGGGCATACCATTCGCATCCCCCCCAGTTGGTGATTTACGTTGGAGGGAGCCGCAGCCTGTTATTCCGTGGGCTGGGGTGAAGGTAATGGATCGCAAAGGGCCGGATTGCATGCAATCTAGAAATACTAATTTGATGAGCGAGGATTGCCTTTACTTAAATGTGTGGACTGGCGCTCAATCATCTGCAGATAAGCTGCCGGTTTTGGTATGGATTCATGGAGGTGGTTGGCGATTCAAGGCAACGTATGATGGAGATGCGTTCGCTGATAATGGGGCGATATTGGTTTCAGTAAACTATAGGATGAATGCTTTTGGATGGATGGCTCATCCAGCCTTATCTGAAGAGTCGGAAAATGGTGTTTCTGGGAACTACGGCGTTTTAGATCATCTGGCTGCGTTGGAGTGGGTTCAGAATAACATTGAGCAATTTGGAGGGGATAAAGATAACGTAACAATTTTCGGAGAGTCTGCTGGTGGCGGGAGCATGTACTCGTTGCTTGCGACTTCTAAAGCAGAAGGTTTATTCCATAAAGTAATTTCTGAGAGCACATGGATAAATCCCGACAATGTCTCAGATTTGAAAAGTCATAATGGTTTTATGGAAAGTGCTGAGAAGATGGGATCAAATGCCGTTGCTTCTAAGTTTCAAGAGCTTGGTATAGATGGCGGAAATTTGTTAGACGAGATGCGCTTATTAAGTGCAGATGAGGTAATGCAATTAAGGGTTCCGGTCTCACTAATTGTGGATGGCTGGTTGTATGATAAGCCGCCTATTCAGACATTCCATGAGGGCTCACAAATAAAAGTGCCGATAATGTCTGGGTACAATAACGGTGAGGGATTAGGCTATGTAAGTCGGCAGCAAAACGTACCGAAAACCATAGCGCAGCAAAGAGAAAAGAGGGCCGCTAGGCTCGGCGATTCGGGAGGTGAACTCTCTGAGCTGTATGTTGCCGACAATGAAGAGAACTTGGTCGATGTTGAGATAGATTTTATCAGCGATGAAATGTTTGTAAGAGCAAGTAGAGAATTGGCATTGGCCGGAGTGCGAGCGAATCAAGACACTTTTCTATATGTATTCGGTCGTAACGCTCAAGACCCGGAAAACCTGGCACCGCATTATGCTGAGGTCAAATATGTGTTTAATAAGCTTGAGAATACTTTCAGTAAAGAAGATCAAGATTTGGCGGAGCTAATGAATTCTTACTGGGTTCAGTTCGCACGAACAGGGAATCCAAATGGAGATGGTCTGCCCTATTGGCCAGAATTTGACTTGGAAAGTCAAACTCATCAATTCCTTGATATTAATATTTCTCAAGGCACCTTGGATAGAAAAGAGAGACTGGACGCGATGGACACCTATCTTCGTGCTAGGTATGGTCTAGTTCAGTAGGGGAAACTGATTTAGAGGCTCCGTATGTATCTGAGTTTACATAGGCTATTACTCATTGGATTTTTTGCGATTAATGTTTGTAATGCGCAAGAACCGGTTGAGTTAAATATAGAAGAAGAAAGAGTTGCCCCCTTCAAGGTTTTCGATAATCTGTATTACGTCGGCGTCAAAAAGATATCTGCCTGGCTGCTCGAATCTGATCAGGGATTGATATTGTTTGATTCCCTCTATGGAGACCTTACAGGTTTAGCGATAGAGTCGATACGAGAGCTTGGCTTCGATCCCGATGATATTCGTTATGTCATTGTCTCTCATGCGCATCGTGATCATATAGGCGGTGCTCGCAGGTTGCAGGAAGAATTTGGTTCGGTGGTGATGATGACGGAAGCCGATTGGAGTATTGCTGCAGAGCCAGCTATCCCCGAAGACTATCCAAAACCTATCCGCCATTTGTCCGCGTCTGATGGAAGTACATTGAATCTGGGTAGAACCCGTTTGAGGTTTTTTCAAACACCGGGTGAAACGCCTGGAGTATTATCTACACGGTTCACCGTCTACGATAACGGATATCCACACGAGGCATTCTTGTTCGGCGGGGCTGATTTAAATTTTGCTGGAATACAGCAAACCGAGCTCTATATTAATAGTGTTGAGAGATTGATGCAGTTAGAGGGAATTGAGGTAAATATTCCAAATCATCCTGAATTTGGAGAAGTTTTTGAGCGTTATGAAATTTTGCTAGAACGAGAGGATGGTGATTTTCATCCTTTTGTGGACCCGGAGAGCTGGGATGCTTGGCTTGAAATCTTAATGTTGAACGCACAAGCTAAACTTGAGAGAGAGCGTTTAGCAAACTAGTATTGATAGCGCTATTCGATTTGCCAAGCAGCCAAAAGTCGTCGTGCT
>ERZ802830.876-NODE-876-length-29712-cov-8.59662_pt1 | contig 29712 bp, 28 predicted proteins | sample MGYA00345654_ERZ802830 | MGnify/ENA primary metagenome ERZ802830 (study PRJEB30503, sample SAMEA104212375) | marine metagenome | biome: Westerlies Biome; feature: [SRF] surface water layer (ENVO:00010504) within the epipelagic zone...; material: water...
CCTTGGAGTAACGAAAATAGATCCTGCGAAGAAGAATATGCCTGATATAACTGACGCGAATGCGAAGCAAGCAGGTGACAAGGGTACTACGGAGGTCACAGCACCGTTAGCGGGCAATGTCTTCACCGTCAACGTAAACATTGGTCAGGACGTAAGTGAAGGTGATACCGTGCTGGTTCTTGAAGCAATGAAAATGGAGACAGATATAAGAGCGAATGGGTCAGGGAAGGTTGCCGAAATTAAGGTAGAATCAGGCGATGCGGTAAAAGTTGGTGATGTCTTGTTAACTCTCAACTAAGCGGATAAGTTCATGAATCAGCTTTGGACGTTTTGGCAAAATACTGGGATGTACCAGCTTAGCGTAGAACAGTTCATAATGATCCTCATTGGATTACTCCTACTTTATCTAGCAATTATTAAGCAGTTTGAGCCTTTGCTGCTCATCCCAATTGGTTTTGGAGGCATCCTCTCAAATATTCCAGGAGTAGACATTGCTGTCGGTAATGGTGTGCTTGCACAGTTTTCGGCTATGGGGTTAGATACCGGCATTTTCCCTCTGCTTGTTTTTATGGGAATTGGGGCAATGACCGATTTTGGGCCATTGTTGGCTAATCCAAAAACAATGTTGTTAGGTGCGGCGGCTCAGTTTGGTATCTTTTCAACATTGCTCGGCGCAATTGCGATGAATGAAATTGGTATGTTCGATTTCACTCTACCACAGGCTGCGGCCATAGGAATAATAGGGGGGGCAGATGGCCCCACCGCCATATATGTCTCAAGTGTTTTAGCTCCAGAACTGCTCGGAGCTATTGCCGTCGCGGCCTATTCTTATATGGCACTTGTCCCTCTGATTCAGCCGCCAATAATGAGAGCACTGACCTCGCAAAAAGAGCGGAAGATTCGAATGCAAGTTATGCGCGAAGTTCCTCAGACTGAGAAAGTTTTGTTCCCCCTCGTGTTGCTTCTCCTGGTAGCGTTGATAGTGCCCGGTGCTGCGCCTTTGCTTGGCATGTTTTGTTTTGGCAATCTAATGAAAGAATGTAGGGTGGTCGCCCGCCTATCGGACACGGCACAAAACGCTCTTATTAATATTGCTACCATATTTCTAGGCTTGTCAGTTGGATCTAAATTAGTTGCTGATGAATTTTTAGTGGGTGAAACTCTGGGGATATTGGCTTTGGGGATCGTTGCTTTTGGCATAGGCACCATGACTGGTGTACTCATGGCCAAACTCATGAATCTGTTCTCTAAAAATAAGATTAATCCTTTGATTGGTGCAGCCGGTGTTTCGGCTGTACCAATGGCAGCAAGAGTTGCTAACAAGGTGGGCATCGAATCCGATCCAGATAACTTTCTTATCATGCACGCAATGGGGCCGAATGTAGCTGGAGTGATTGGCTCAACAATAGCCGCAGGTGTCTTAATTCAATTTGCTGCAGGGTGATCTTCTCTTCGTAGATATTTTTATGAGGGATAATTAATAAAGTGGCATCAGACTATAGTGTCGACCGATGGATTAAGACTCATCTTCAAAAACGTTTTGTTGCATAGTCTCTGCAGGCGCATCTGACGCTGGCGTGCCAACATTTCTCGCGGGAACTCCAACGACTGTGGTATGTGGCGGGACATTATTAAGTACTACACTTCCGGCACCAACCTTAGCACCTTCTCCTACTTCAATGTTCCCAAGAACTCTCGCTCCAGCAGAGATGAGTACGCCAGACCGAATTTTTGGATGGCGGTTACCCTGTTCGTTGCCAGTGCCACCGAGAGTGACTTGTTGTAAGATAGAGACATTGTCTTCAATCACGGTTGTCTCTCCAATGACGATTCCTGTAGCGTGATCAAACATAATGCCGTTTCCCATCTCGCATGCGGGATGGATGTCAACGGAAAAAACTTCGGAGTTTCGGCTTTGAATAAACAATGCTAACTCTTGGCGATTATTTTTCCACAGAAAGTTTGCCAATCGGTGAACCTGAATCGATTGGTACCCCTTTAAGTGCAAAATGACTGAAAGAAAAGTGCAGATCGCTGGATCTCTATCGAAGACGGCTTGGATGTCTGCTATTGAGCTTTGAATAATTAAGGGGGAGGAGTCAAAAATCTCAGAGAATAGGGTTTTTAATGTGGTTTGAGACATGACATTATCGGAAAGCTTATTGGCGAGAATAAAGCTAAGCGCAGACTCGAATGAATTATGCTCCAGAATGCACTTCGTGACATAATCTGAAAGTAAAGCCTCTTCTACGCCAATTTTCCTTGCTTCTGCGTTGAGTTGGTCCCAAACTTTATTCATTATTCCTTGGCCGGCTACTTTTTTTGAAGACTCGATTATACGGCTTGGGGTCTTCTATACAACAATGAATTTAATGTTAACTATGAAGTGTAAACTTCCTTGAGATAGACTTTGATTTTAACACTCCCATGGTAATATGAATCATTCAAGAGTTAGTTGAATAGAAGACTCAATTTAGGTCTGGATAGAGATTTTATAGAGTTGTGTCAGAATCGATCTGGCGCAAAAATGGTTATTCCCGATGCGAGATGCTTTTAAAATGCGTTTAAATATAGTTATCTGGCTTGCCTGGGTTATTACGTTTGATGCGGGTGCGCAGGAAATCTCTCAGTACCAATACTGGTTAGAACTCTCTTCTGCTGATCAAACTTATGCTGATAGATCTGCTGAAATTGGCCGCACTGAAGCATTTCGAGAATTTTTGGGTCAGGGCTCGATAGTTTTTCGTGAGAGCCGAGGACCAGTTGATGCTTTGGAAGAGTACCTTTCTGCGAATTATAGAGTCGACGAATTAACATGGGAGTCGCATTATATTGATGTTTCTCGAGATGGTGACCTTGGTTTAACTGCTGGCCCCTATGAGTCGAGAGATCGATCTAACGAATCCGATCAGTATTTCTTTGGACATTTAGTCTCGGTCTGGAAAAGGAGTGATCGTGGGTGGGAGTTGATGGCAGATATAGCTGCAGGTATCCCTGGTTATCTTCGTCTTAACGTGGAGCCAAATTATGATGATACCCGACCCGTGCTTGACGAGACCGCGGCGCCAGGAACAGGATCATTAGAAGTTAATGATATGCAAAGTCTGGTTGATGCCGACAATCTATTTGGTCTGTCAATTAACTTCCGCGGCGGACAGCGCGCTTTGCTTCGGTATGGTCTTGAGAGCACTAGGGTCTATCTGCCGGGTATGGGGCCGGCCATTGGTGCTGAGGCAAGTTCTGTATATGGCGCGTATCTGGATAACGAAATATCCACTTCTAATCCAATAAATCTCACCCATATGGGTGGGTTTCTCTCTACTTCGAAAGAGATGGGATATACCTATGGGATTATGGAGACGGATGAAAGCTTAGATGATAGCTCTGCATTTAGAGCTGGATACTTACGTCAATGGCGTTTTAAAGAGAATAACGAATGGGGGATTGCACTTGAGGTTTTAAGGCCTCTATAAATTACGGATTCTTAATTTCTATCGATCTTTTTCCGTATTTTGTAGAGATGCCCTGACTATTAACCAAGATCAGCTCTAATTCATATTTACCATTTTTAAAACTCGCAGTGTCTAGCTCTGCGCGGAAACCCAGGTTGGGAATATTTGGTTCATTTTCGACTTGCATAGCCGAGACAACATCGATCCTTTCGAGTCCGTAATCTGCGCTAGTCACTACTTCCCCATTCAGTGTAATTTGAATTGATTCGATACCAAGTTCTTCGTTAAAGGCCCATCCTTGTACGATGAATTTTCCACTCAAAGACTCGCTTGGCTTTGGGGAGTCTATCCATGCCCTTGGTGGATAAGGGCAGGGTAATGTTGCTTTTCTTGCTTCAGCACTAGGGTCTGAAATGGTGTTGGTCGAATAATAACTAAAGGCTTTGTCTCCATTAAACATATCAAGTTGGCTTACGGCCGCCAATTCATCACTATAACTACACATTTCACCGATTAGTTCATGCTTTTCAGGAATAGTGAGCACGCTGTCTTCGGTAATAAATAAAGCGGGTTTGTTTAACTGCTTAATCAAGCCGTTTTCATGCTTTCCCCAAATTTGGTATTGTCTGATTCGACCGTCGCGCTCAGCTTTGGACTTATCAATGGTGTACACCCTATTAGAAATCCCGGCAAACTCAAGTTGTGCTGCGGTGTAATAATTATCTGTAACAATTATGGGATTTGTATCCAAAAATTCTCTGTCGAGCAACATGTCTGTATTCGTGACGAATTGCTCCCAGCCGGCCATCTTAGTTGATAGTACGCCGTCGCCCAGAATGTTTCTAAGCGGCGTCTGAAAAGCTTGAGATCCGATGCCGATCAACGCAGCGAGCGTCCCGCAAAACCCTATTGCTGGAATCGCAAACACCAATTCCTTGGCGAACTTCTTGCTTCGACTTTTTTGAATTATTGCATAGGCATAACGCAGACCCTCGGGCATGAAAACCAGGAGAGGAATGTAGCCCGATAAGGGCCAGTGGATGCTTGTGCTGTCGGAATCGGCCCAAGGGGCTAGAACTAAATAAATTAGTAAGTTTGTTAATGAAAAACTCAATAATAATGCTGTGGATAAGGACTGAGTCCTAACTTTTCCAACCATCAGATAGATAGTCAATAGGAATAAGAGATACATCGGCGGCGAGCTGAGTGCGGCTTGTATAAATATGTGCAGAAGCCCTGCGGCATTGAACTGCCAAGGATGTCGGTCTATAAAATAAAACGCCGCGCTATCAAAATCATAAGAAATATTGAACCATAATATCGGTATCAAGCCGATACTAGCTATGATCATACAGATCCAGAGTCGGGGATTGCTCCAATATTTTCGTGCTGGTTTGAATAGAAGTAAAAATAAAATCGCAGAAATCGGGTACAGAAAAAATCTATAGTGCGTGCTTAATCCCATCGCGACCACAACTCCTGTTGCTAGCCAAAACCGCATTAAGTTGGTTCGAGTCGACCTTTCAAAGAATCCGATTGACAGGATCCCAAAAAATAACAAAGGAACATCAGGGACCGCTAACAAACCAAGGAATCCGAGCAAAGGTAAACAAAGTGCCAGGAAGGCAGATTCTAAGGCTTGCTGCTTATTCGTGACTGGCAAAGCTAACCAGTAAACTAAAAATGGGATGGAGGAGCCCAATAATATGAAGATTGATCTGACCGCGAGGGGATTATAAGAGTCTAACGAGGTGCCTATACGAACTAATAGCGCGGTCATAAACGGGAGATCGCTGTAAGCGATAGAAGGTATTGTCGAAGCTTGCCAGTAGTAAATCTCATCACTATATAAATCGAGGGTTGCTGCGAAGAAAACCTTTAGCAGTAAAATTAAAGAGAAGCCAACAAAAAATATTTTTGAGAGAGGTAGTTTATTTACCAATGGTTCCGGGGCCGACAAATAAGATCTCCGATTAGATTTGAACGGCCTCAATTAAATTACTCGGAGCCAGAGTAGTGGAGAGCTTTTTCAACTTGATGATGAATAAAGCCAATATAAGCAGCATACCTATAATCCAAAAAGAAGAAAATACGGGATGGGATCCGAAAGTGCCTACTTGATAGGTCACTGTTGCCGAAATGTATGCTAGTCCCGTACACCAGGTGAAGACGAGTAAGGTCCACTGCCAGCCTGCTTCTTTGTTAACTGCACCAAGCACTGCGACACATGGGGCATAAAGTAAAACGAAGATTAGATAGCAAAAAGCTGCGAATGGTCCTCCAAAAAGAGAAGTCATATTTGTGAGAGTACTAGTGCTTACATCTTGTTCTTCTGCGACGGCGTTTGCGTCAGACACATCACCGATTGAAATACCTAGCGGGTCTATGAGTGCTCCGCCCAGTGCTGCTACCTCCGACCCAATCGAGGAAAAAGCCTCTGAGGTAGCTAGAATTAGATCTGGTGGTCCTTCAGAAACCTCGGAGTCGGGCTCGCTATACAACGCATCCAATGTGCCAACAATGGCTTCTTTTGCGAACATTCCAGTAAATAACCCAACCGTGGCTGGCCAGTTATCCTCTTCGATACCCATGGGAGCGAATACGGGAGTAATAGATTTGCCGACTACGCTTAAAACGGAACTCTCCGAGTCCTCATTCCCAAAGCTTCCATCAGATCCTATTGAATTCAGAAAACTTAAGGCTATTACAACGATTACTATGGTCTTTCCAGCTCGAACAATGAATCCCTTCAATCTAAACCAAGTCGTGAATAAAATGTTTCTCGGTATTGGAACATGATAGGCGGGCATCTCCTGAAATGAGGGAGTAATTTCATCGGTGAATAGTTGTTTTCTGAATATCCAACCCGTAAAAACAGCAAGCCCAATTCCAAAGAGATACAGGCCAAAAACAATATTTTGTCCATTCTGTTGGAAAAACGCGGCAGCAAATAAAGCATAAACCGTCAAGCGTGCACCGCAGCTCATAAAAGGTGCCATTGAAATTGTCATCAATCTGTCGCTATCCCTGCCCATCGTTCTGGCGGCCATAACTGCGGGTACGTTGCAACCGAAACCTACTATTAAGGGCACAAAGGCGTTTCCTGGTAAGCCTATACCGCCCATTAGTCGGTCAATGACGAAAGCTGCGCGAGACATATAACCAGAATCCTCTAACGCCGATAAACAGAGATAAAGAAATCCAATAACAGGTATAAAAGTTGCGACCAAGGTAATCCCGCCGCCTACTCCTTGAGCTAGGATCGTGATTAAGATGTCGGGAAATGAGATTTGTTCGAGCAACCATGTTGTTCCATCGACTAGAAATGCTGCGAAGAGAATATCAAAGAAGTCTATAAAGACAGCTCCAAAATTTACGGCAACGGTAAACATCAGATATATCATCAATAAAAAGAAAGGAACACCTAACCAGCGATTAAGGACAATGGAGTCTATCTTTTCTGATAAGCTATGTTGAATCGGGGCGACTTCGACAACACCATCCACTAGTTGTTTGGAATGGTGATATCTTTTCAGAATTTTCTCTTCAACTTCTTCATTGTCGTTGACCGATAATTCACTAGTCGTGACTCCATGACTTAAACCTATTGTGTGAATTGTTGAGCTAAGCTCGGTTATTCCCAGATTTTTCGAAGCTGTAATGGGCACTACAGGGATTTCTAGTCGGTCAGCGAGTTTCTCAGCAGATACAGATACGCCTTGTTGCTCTGCTACATCCATCATATTGAGAGCAATTAAGACTGGAATTGACTTCTCAAGTAACTGCTGTGTTAGAACTAAGCTTCTTTCTAAATTAGTGGCATCGATGATATTGATAATCAGATCGATGTGTCCGCTATTTAGATAGTCTAAGGCAATGCCCTCGTCTATACCCCGATACTCTTGTTCTAGGGAATAAATTCCTGGAAGATCTACCAGCTCTGCTTCCTTTCCAGAGATTTTAAAAAACCCTATTTTCTTCTCAACGGTAACCCCTGGCCAATTACCGACTTTTTGGTTAGCGCCGGTTAAAAGGTTAAATATGGTTGTTTTTCCGCAGTTTGGATTTCCAATTAGAGCAACTTTTTGCATTGGGCTAAGTGAGCTCCACTTTAATAATATCAGCTTCAGACTTACGTATACTCAGAAAGCTGCCGCCCACCTTAACTTGGAGTGGGTCTCCTAAAGGCGCGAAACGTAGAACCTCTAATTTGGAACCTGGAATTACTCCCAGGGCATAGAGCCTGCTTTTGAGCTCGGCATGCTCCGGAGCAACTTCTGCTACTAAGCAAACGTCTCCGCGTGCAAGAGTTGAAAGGCGAGTCTGTTTCATAGACTTCAATTATATATTGAATTTCAATAAGTTGAAGAGATTTTACTCTCTGGCTGGATGCTATAAACTACCAGATCTTAATGTAGTTGACAATCGTTCGCATTTGCATTTAAAGTATGGCTCTAGGAGAGTTTTATGTACGTATGTATCTGTAGGCAAGTCACTGATCGCGAAATTCGAGATATTTGTCGAAGCGGTTGCGCTGATTTTGCTGATGTGCAGGCAAAGACTGGTGTTGCAAGCGAATGTGGTAAGTGTGGCGAGTGCGCCAAAAGCCTAGTCGAAGAATTCAACAAGTCCGCAAGTTTCTCCAGCGCAGCATAAGTCCCTCAATACCTTTTCAGAAAACAGTTTTGGCAAAAAAACCATTGAGTTGGTGTTATTTTTTGCCGGGATTCTAAATGTTAATAAGATTGCTTATCATTTTTATTACTATATATATCAATAGCTTACGTTAATTTTTGCTTGACAGTTAAGCGCTTAAACGTGACAATAACGCCATTCAAAAATCGGAGTAAGTTATGAAAGGCGACACCAAAGTAATTCAGTTCTTAAATAAGGCGTTAGGCAATGAGTTAGTCGCCATAAACCAGTATTTTCTTCATTCCCGAATGTTAGAAGATTGGGGGCTAAAAAAGCTTGCTGAGAAAGAGTATGAGGAGTCAATCGATGAAATGAAGCACGCCGACCAACTCACTCAGCGTATTCTCTTCTTAGACGGCCTTCCGAATATGCAAGATCTTGGAAAACTGTCGATCGGAGAAACTACAAAAGAAATTCTCGAGTGCGATCTAAGTTTAGAGCATGTCGCCTGCCCAGATCTTAAGGATGGCATAGTCTACTGTGAGTCTGTAGGGGACTTTGGTAGCAGGGATCTCTTGTCGTCAATCCTCGATAGTGAAGAGGAGCATGTTGATTGGTTAGAGACCCAACTTTCCTTGATAGAAAAGGTTGGCATGGAGAATTACCAACAATCAATGATGTGAATGAGTTTGTTCAAACACCTTGATCAATTCGAATTGCTCCGGTTTCTCGGATCCGTGCCGATACCTAGTAGGCATTTCAAATAGGTCACTATCATGCTTCAATAGTCCCCATGTGGCGTGACATGGTTAATGCTTATGTATGCGTGTATCGACTTGGGTTCCAACAGTTTCCATCTTTTAATTGGCGAATGGCAGGAAGGGCGCCTCACCATCATTGAGCGACTCAGTGAAAAAGTTCAGTTAGGAGAAAATATTGGCGGCACGGGTAATATTTCCCAGCAAGCCTACCAAAGAGGCATGGCGTGTTTGCACCGATTTAAGTTGCTCATGCGTCAGTACCCCCTAGAGAAGTACTGGGCTCTTGGTACCAATACGTTTCGCATCGCGGAAAATTCAGAGGATTTTGTAACGGCTGCCAAGAAAATTGGTATCGATATCTCCATAATTTCCGGAGTACAGGAAGCTATTCTTATCTATGCGGGAGTAATATCTGCTTTACCTGTTTCTGACTCCCAGCGATTAGTAATAGACATTGGCGGCGGAAGCACGGAGGTAATTGTGGGGGAGAAACACCATAGATTGCTCACAGAAAGTTTACCTATAGGCAGCGTTGCATGGAGAGATAGGTTCTTCCAAGCTGCTAGTTTTAGTCATTCGCATTTGTCTTCGCAAATGGAAAAAGGGGTAGAGGAAGCACGCAGCTTATTTATGTCCATATCACCCGGTGTCAAAAGAGCCTCTTGGAGTGAGGCCTACGCATCTTCTGGCACGACAAAAATGTTAGCCGCCATATGCCAAGAGCATGGGTATGGGAACAAACGAATCACGCTCGAAGCTTTGACAGAGCTTAAAGATAAAATGGCAGACTTCGTAGCAACTGGGAAAGAACTGCCGGGCCTGAAAGAGCGCAGGAGAGATCTCTTATTACCCGGTTGGTGCATTGTTACAGGATTGATGGAAGCGTTCGGGGTGCCAGAGCTTAAATTCAGTCACACGGCCTTGAGAGAGGGCATGCTTGATTTCCTCATGAAAAATGAAAAAACAATCAAGACTCTTCAGTCTGGAGATTTACCGGCGGTGAGTTTTGCTAAGCATTGAGGCTAGGAATGATCTAAAGATTTTTGCAGAAGTGTTTGAACTCCAATTGATTCATCAGCATGAGAAAGTCGTTCTTCATAGTCGCCATCTTTTGTTAGCTCCCAGGACTGGGCTTTATCTGTCCAATAAAGCTCAATTTCTTCCACTATGCGATTTGCCCATTTTTTCTTAAGGATAGGGAAGCATACTTCAATCCTATTGGACAGGTTACGTTCCATCCAGTCTGCGCTAGAGCAGAAAACCTGATTCGGGTTATTTTGAAAGAAATAGACTCGGGAATGCTCTAAAAACCGCCCAACCACCGAGATAACACGAATGTTGTCACTGACCCCTTTGATGCCAGGTTTAAGGCAACAGGTGCCGCGGATAATCAAGTGCACTTCGACACCTGCTTGAGAGGCTTCATACAAAGCTTTGATAACGTCTGGATCTGTTAAGGCGTTCATTTTTGCCAGAATTCGAGCGGGCTTTCCCTGAGCGGCAGCCTTCTTTTCTGTTTGGATCATCTTTAGTATGGATTTTTTTAGATTAAACGGAGCATGAATTAGTTCCTTTGGATGAATTTTCTTACCCATACCAGTTATTTGTTGAAAAACTTTATGCACATCTGCGCACACTATTTTATCAGCCGTAAGTAAGCTGTAATCCGTATAAGTCAGAGAGTTCTTTCGGTGATAGTTGCCGGTCCCTAAATGAGCATAACGTCTTAGTTTGGTTCCGACTCTTCGAACAAACAAAAGCATCTTTGCATGTGTCTTGTAACCCATAACACCATATACAACAACCGCCCCAGCTTCCTGCAATAGGTTCGCGAAGTTTATATTCTCTTCTTCATCGAATCTGGCTCTCAGTTCGATAACTACTGTGACCTCTTTACCGTTTCGCGCTGCCTCTGAAAGAGCTTCAACTAACTCAGAAGACTCATTTGTCCGATACAGTGTTTGCTTTATTGATAGAACGGTTGGATCTTTCGCTGCTTGCCTGACCCAATCGATTATTGGTAAAAAAGATTCGAATGGATGGAGAAGCAATTGGTCTTCTCTCTCAATTGCAGAAAAGAGGTCCTCACCTTCTTCTAATACGGCAGGTAAGCCCGGTGAAAATTTTGGGAATCTTAAGTCTGGCCTGTCTACCATATCGAAAAGAGCCATCAGTCGCTGCAGATTGACGGGACCGTCTAAAGTGAATAACTCATCCTCGGAGAGATTGAAGCGCTTCAAGAGAAACTTCGTTAGCTTTTCAGGACAATCCTTATCCACTTCAAGCTTTGCTGCCGCTCCAAACCTTCGGCTGTGAAGCTCTCCTTGTAAAGCGCTAGCAACATCTTCAATTTCGGCACTCGATACCTCTAAGTCAGAATTCCTTGTTACTCGAAATTGATGACATCCTTTCACTGTCATGCCAGGGAAAAACTCGTCTACGTATTCATGAATTATAGAAGATAAGAAAATAAAGCTATCACCTTCAGGTGCCAGGTCGGCAGGTACTTTTATTAGTCGAGGCAGTGCCCGTGGCGCAGGAACAATAGCTAATCCACTTTCTCTGCCGAAGGCATCTTTCCCCTCCAGTGTCAGAATAAAGTTTAAACTTTTATTAACTAAACGAGGAAAAGGGTGCGCAGGATCTAAACCTAGAGGGCTAATGACTGGAAGAATTTCTTCAGTAAAATACTTCTTTGTCCATCGCTTAAGTCCGCCCGTCCATTCATGCCTCTGCAAGAAGTGAATATTCTCTTTGGCTAGTTCGGGAAATAGATCCTCGTTTAAAATTCTATATTGTTCGTTTAACGCTTCACGGACTTTTGCATGAATTATTTTCAAGACCTGCTCCGGATACATTCCATCAGGGCCAGGTCTTTGCCTACCAAAATTTAATTGTTTCTTTAATCCGGAGATTCTAATTTCAAAGAACTCATCCAAGTTTGAACTAAAGATCAATAGGAACATCAATCTTTCTAATAAGGGATGGGCATGATTCTTCGCTTGCCTTAATACGCGCAGATTAAATTTAAAATGCGATAACTCCCGATTCCCATAATAGATGGGCGCTGTTAAATCTATACCCTTATTTTTTGCCAAGCCACTTGGAGTTGACAAGGAATTCGAATCAGTTGCTCTATTACTGATTAGCTCCAATTTTGGTGAACGATGTTTGCTCATACTCTCAGAATCAAAATCCATGTTTCATACTCAATCTTGTTCATTTTACGCCGGTAGTTCGACGCCCCGGACTTCAAAAATCACAAAGCCTTAAAGTAGTTTTGGATAAAAAATAGATGACAGCTTGACCGGGAAGGGATGTCTAGTCCGTTTATGTAATCAACAGTCAGTCGATAGAGGATAGCATTTTTCTGGCATCTTTAAAATGTCATATTTTTGTCATCAAAAAGACAATTATGACAATCCTGTCCTGGTTAAATATTTCTTCGATTTGAATTAGTTAGGATTATACTGCAGCGCTATCGCCTGAGATTGCCGCTTCATCTGAGGTTTCGGTGAAATCTTTCGCTATTGAAGGCTCAGCTTTCGAAATCCGACTTAACGGCAATTTGCAAACAAATCTCGAACCTATCCCGATTAAGCTATGCACTTCGAGCTCACCATCATGTCGCGCTAAAATATGTTTGACGATAGCTAAACCTAGCCCGGTTCCCCCCGTATCTGTATTCCGGCTTTCGCTGACTCGGTAGAACCTTTCTGTAAGTCGAGGGATGTGTTGCTTTTCAATGCCTAAGCCGTTATCGATAATCTCGATGATGAAGTTTTCAGCTGAGGTAGAAGCTTCGATCTTTATGGAGCCGCGTTTGTCTGTATATTTGGCAGCGTTAGATAACAAGTTTGAGACCGCGCTGTATAATTCGCCCCTATCGCCATTGATACGAACTTGCGGGTCGCATTCCACTGTATACTCATGCTTCTTTTTTTTAAAAACTTGCCGCGTGTCGCCTGTTATTTCCATTAATAGCGATAACAAATCAACGTCGTCTCTTTGCCCGGTTGGTGCTTCAGTCTCAAGTGAGGACAGTATTAATAAATCTTTTATAAGATTTTTCATGCGAATTGACGATTGATGCATCTGCTTTAAAGGTTTCTTCCACTTTTTATCTACGTCACCGATATTATCAAGCATGGCTTCCGAGTAACCCTGAATTACGGTGATCGGCGTGCGAAGTTCATGAGAAAGATTGCCAACGAAATCTTTTCGCATTGATTCCAAGCGATCTAGCTGAGTAATATCTCGCACAAGCACAATTCGTTCTTGCTCCGTAAACATTAAAACTTGATATTCTAAGACCCTCTTATCATCTCTAGGAGAATGCGCGCGTAGAGGAAGGTTGTATCTTTTGCTCTCAAGGTATTGGAGTAAACGCCCGTCTCTAACAAGACTACTTATATGTTTGTCGCTTTCATTGGTGATAGTAAGCCCTAAAAGAGTCTCACTTGCGTCGTTGCACCAGTTCACAACCCCGTTCGAGTCAAGTATGAGTGTTCCAATTTCTGCTTGAGCAAAAAGATTCTTTTTGACTTGCAGCGGCTTTGGTATTGAAGTTTCGGGATTCGATACGCTCTCAGGGTTGTTTTGAGCTACCTGCGAAATCGACTCAATTAAGGCTGTCCATCCACGCCCAAGGCTGGCAGGAGGCAAGCGGTCTCCATTGTCACTTTTCAACAACCAATTATCGATACGTCTTAATTGATAAAGGTGTAACACAACGCTTCCAACTAGAGCCGCCAACAGGAATAACAAGATTTCACCAAAAATATAACCAGCGATAGCTGCAGTGCCTACAAGAAGAGTAAGCTTCATTAATTCTAAGCGCCAATAATGCAATTTGAATGTCCTTTAGTTAGCTTCTTTTTGAGACAAGCCTGCAATCGGAGCGTGCCTAATTGAAGAAAGGCCCCTTGGCTTTCTGTTCAGCATCTGTTGCCGTAGGTTGTTTTCTGGTTGCGATTCCAGTTATGCGCTAACATTAACAGAATCAACTGATATTTTTTAGGGGAAAATATTGAAAAATAGTAGAATTGTATTTGCTAAACGGCCTTTTGGTGAGCCTGACGATGAGTGCTTTCGCTTAGAGGAGGTAGATGTGCCTCCGTTATCTGACAACCAGTTGCTAATTAAGGTGGGGTGGTTGTCGCTAGATCCATACATGCGAGGTCGAATGAATGATGTAAAGTCCTATGTCGAACCTATGCAGCTAGGGGATGTTATGACTGGTGAATCTGCCGGCGTAGTCGTTGAGTCATCTTCTGAGCGTTTTTCCCCGGGCGATCATGTTGCGGTTCATCAGGGATGGCAGTCTTATATAGTTTGTGATGACGACGATCCACGCTTGATGAAAATAGATCTGTCAAATGGGAGCCTGTCAGCTCATCTAGGGGTGGTGGGCATGCCGGGTAGAACAGCCTATTTTGGTTTGAAGGAAGTCGGAAAGCCTCAGGAAGGGGAAACCCTCGTCGTCGCAGCAGCGTCTGGAGCCGTGGGGTCGGCAGTCGGGCAGATTGCAAAAATTTTGGGCCTGCGTGCAGTCGGAATAGCTGGAGGTCCAAAAAAATGCGCGTATGTCCGCGATGAGTTAGGCTTTGATGATTGTATTGATTATAAAGAAGAAGGGTTTACTGAAAGGCTCAGAGAGTCATGCCCAAATGGTGTAGATATTTATTTCGAAAATGTCGGTGGAAAGGTGACTAAAGCAGTGGCACCCTTACTCAATGCAGGTGCGAGGGTACCAATTTGCGGTTATATCTCAAACTATAACGATGAAGATATTACTAAGGCTGAAACACCATTTCATATATTAAAGTCTCTAGATAGTGTTCCGGAGCATCGTTTTTTTGTCGTGTTCGAATGGCAGGATAGATATGAAGAAGCAACCAAGCAGTTAGGAAATTGGGTCAAGCAAGGTTCGCTGAAATACACAGAGTCCATCGGTGAAGGGCTTTCGGAGGCGCCGTCTTTGTTCAGAGGGATGCTCAAAGGGAAAAACTTCGGAAAGCAATTAGTTAAAATTGCAGACGTTTGAGGGGCAAAATATTGCGTGATAGTTTCAGAGTAGAGCATCTCTTTTCGGTGGAAGGGAAAGCTGCCTTGGTTACTGGGGGCTCCAGCGGTCTCGGTTTAATAATGGCAAAAGGCCTTCTTCAGAACGGCGCAAAAGTTGTTATCGCATCGCGAAGTAAGAACAAGATAGATGAGGCTCTCAAAGAACTGGCAGAGCACGGACAGGTTTTTGGATGTGCTGCTGATGTAACAGAGGCCGAAGATCGCCGTCAGCTTCTAGAGTTTGTCTCAGTCAACTTGGGTTGTTTGGATATTTTAGTAAATAATGCAGGCTCAAATTGGGGCGCGCCACTTGAAGACTACCCCGATGACGGCTTTGAGAAAGTCATCAATACCAATTTAAATGCTGTTTTTTCGCTCACTCGAGACGCTATTCCGCTCCTTAAGGTAGGTGTTGAAGCCGACGATCCAGCTCGAATCATTAACATAGGGTCGATGGATGGCATTCATGTCCCGATTGTCCAGAGGGTACCAACCTTCGCATATTCCGCTAGTAAGGCTGCATTGCATCACCTTACGAAAGTGATGGCAGTTGAGCTTGCCGATAAAAAGATTACTGTAAACGCTGTGGCTCCAGGTTTTTTTGAATCCAAAATGACCGATTATGTTCTAAAGCACTATAGAGCGGATATTGAGCAGGATTGTCCGCTGGGACGGATTGGGCAAGAAGAGGAGATGGTAGGTATACTAGTGTATCTTGCTTCCCGAGCCGGATCTTATACAAACGGGGCGGTCATTCCTGTCGATGGAGGAACCAGCGTTTCGAAAGGAAAGCGTGACTGGATGCCTTAACATTTTGTAGCGATGTCCTTAGGAGGCTTTTCCTTCTGAGGTGCTTGGTAATTTGACTTATCTCTTATTATGCATTTTTTTCAATCTCAATCTGGGGTATGGATGAAAAGAACTCTCTATAAATTAGACTACCGAATATGCAGGAGCGGGAATGAGTTTATTTGATCTGCAAGGAAAGGTTGCCTTGGTAACAGGGTCCACTAAGGGTATTGGTAAAGCAATTGTGTCTCGTATGGCTGAGCAGGGAGCACAAGTTGTCGTTTCGAGTCGAAATCAAGAGCTTTGTGATGAAGTGGCAGGAGAGATCAATGCGGCTGGAGGAACGGCTATTGGGATTGCTTGCAATATTAATTACAAAGAGCAGCTGGAAAACCTGGTGAAGCAGACGGAGATACAATTGGGGAGCATCGACATTTTAGTCTGCAATGCCGCTATAAACCCTTATTTTGGTCCGTCTCAAGAGATCTCAGACAGTGCTTTTGATAAAGTGATGCACGCAAACATAGGAAGTGTTCATAAATTGTGTCAGCTTGTTATCCCCTCAATGGCGGGAAATGGTGGGGGTTCAGTTATCATTGTATCTTCGATTGGGGGCTTAAAAGGATCAGATGCATTGGGGGCTTATGCGATTTCTAAGGCGGCAGATATGCAAATAGCCCGAAATCTCGCGGTGGAGTGGGGGCCTAAGAATGTTCGCATAAATTGTATAGCCCCTGGGTTAGTGCGAACAGATTTTGCTCGAGCTCTCTGGGAAAATCCAGAGATATACGCTGCCACAGTTTCAAAGTATCCATTAAGAAGGATAGGAGAACCGGACGAGATTGCAGGCACTGCAGTTTTGTTGGCATCTGATGCAGGTAGCTTTACGACCGGGCAAACTATAGTAATTGATGGTGGTGGTACAATAGCTGGATAAGAGATTTTAGCTTTAATTAAGTAGAGGTAGTTATGGATCTGAGTTTGTCAGAAGAATTATTGGAAGTTAGTGGAAAGATTAAAGACTTCGTGTTTCACAAAGTAGAACCACTAGAGCCGGAATATCATGCTGAGGTAGGTGTCGGTGACAGATGGTCTCATACGGAGAGGCAGGATGAGATCTTGGGTAGTCTTAAAGAGGAGGCGAGGAAACAAGGCCTTTGGAACTTCTTCTTGCCTGAGAGTCAGGGTGGTGCTGGTATTTCAAATCTTGAATATGCCCATTTGGCTGAGATCATGGGGCGCAGTCGACTTGCTTCTGAGTCGTTTAATTGTAGTGCACCAGATACAGGGAATATGGAAGTTTTAGAGAGATATGGCTCTGAGGAACACAAAAAACTATGGCTAGAGCCATTGTTAGCTGGAGAAATTAGATCTGCTTTCGCGATGACAGAACCGTCTGTTGCATCCTCTGATGCTACGAATATTTCTACAAGAGCAGTATTAGACGGAGATGAATGGGTAATCAGTGGAGAAAAGTTCTATATATCGGGCGCGGGTGATGCAAGATGTAAAATTATGATTGTGATGGTAGTCACAGATCCAGATGCGCCGAAGCATACAAGACAGTCGCAAATACTAGTCCCAATGGATGCGGAGGGTGTTGAGGTTGTCCGACCCATGACGGTGTTTGGCAAGGATGATGCTCCTCATGGTCATATGCATATTAAATTCCACAATGTTCGAGTTCCAGAGAGTAATATTATTCTTGGGCGTGGGCGAGGTTTTGAAATTTCACAGGGTCGTCTAGGTCCTGGAAGAATTCATCACTGTATGCGTTCCATTGGGGCCGCTGAGAAGGCTCTTGATTTAATGTGCCAGCGTGCAGTGAGTCGAGAAGCGTTTGGAAAGCCTTTGGCAGAGCTGGGCGGTAACTATGATGTAATCGCAGATAGTCGGATAGAAATAGAGATGTGTCGCTTGCTTACTTTGAAGGCGGCATGGCTTATGGACACCATCGGCAACAAGGCGGCAAGGGATGCTATATCTCAGATTAAGGTAGCAGTTCCCAATATGGCGCTGAGAGTAATAGATCGCGCGATCCAGATGCATGGGGCTGCCGGTGTATCACAAGACTTCCCCCTTGCTGCTCTATGGACTAGTCAACGCACACTAAGACTCGCTGACGGACCAGATGAGGTTCATCGAAGAGTGATCGCCAGAAAAGAGCTCGCCAAATATAAGTAGAATTGGCACCTAATTTTAAATGGGAGGCTTAACCTCCCATTTTTATTGAAGGCCGTAATCAATTAACTGTGAACTTACCATCTAACGTAAGTGTAGTTATCCCCACTTTTAACAGGGGTCATACCTTAAATAGAGCTATTGACTCTGTCTTGGGGCAAACTCTGTTGCCTTCAGAGATCATTGTTATTGATGACGGTTCGACAGACGGTACAGAAGAGCTAATCTCTAAAGAATATTCAAGTGTTTCCTATATAAAAACAGACAATAGAGGAGTGAGCGCAGCCAGAAATCTTGGTATGAAGGCAGCAAAAAGTGACTGGTTTGCATTTTTGGACTCCGATGATCAATGGTTGCCTCATAAGTTAGAGAAGCAGTTTGAATGTTTGTCGTGCAGCGGTGACTTCAGGCTCATTCATTGTGATGAGCTTTGGATTCGAAAAGGTAAAAGGGTGAACCCAAAAGCTAAGCATCAAAAACAAGGGGGGTATATTTTTGAGCAATGCCTGTCAATGTGCGCTATTTCTCCATCGGCATCCCTAGTTCATCGAACCTTGTTCGATGAACTAGGTTGCTTTGATGAAACCTTGCAGGCATGTGAGGATTATGACCTTTGGCTTAGGATTTGCGCTGTCTATCCGGTGCTGTATGTTGATGAGCCCTTACTTATCAAATTTGGCGGCCATGAAGATCAGTTATCTCAAAAATTCTGGGGAATGGACCGTTTCAGAGTCGAAGCCTTGCGCAAGATTCTGCGAACTCAAAATTTAACTGAGTCTCAGAGGTTGAAAGCAAGCTCTAAGCTCATAGAAAAATGCTCTGTTTTAATAGGGGGTGCAAAGAAAAGAGGTAATGTTCAAATGGTAAGAAAATATCAAAATTTGATTGATAAATATCAATGGCGTGCGGATGAGCAATAATCTCAGTTTCAATATCAATTTGATTGTTGCCCATAAGTTGGAGGCGACACCTCTTATTAGGCACTTCAAATTGAGAGCATTGACGCAAAGACCCTATCAAGTTTTCACAAATGGCCAAGGGCTGCGACTTATAATTAGTGGAATGGGAGTTAGAAATACGGTCTCTGCAGTAAAATATATTTCGGAATATCAGAGTTGCGAGCCATATTTGAAGGAAGGTTGGGTTAATGCGGGAATAGCGGGGCATAAAACTGCTGATTTAGGCATCTGTTTTTTAGCAAATAAAATTTTGCATCAAGAGACAGGAGAAGTTTACTACCCTTCGTTGCATATGGGTATAAAGAGCACTGAAATGCTGATCACTGTAGATAAACCAGAAAGATCATATGCTCAGGAAGCTGCTTACGATATGGAAGCCGCCGGTTTCTTCAAATCTGCGGCAGAGTGTTCAGAGATTGAATTAATCAGTACGGTAAAGGTAGTTTCAGACAATGAGTCTAACTCAATCGATGCGATTACTGAGGGACTTATTAATGATTTGATGCTGGAAACTATTGATTTTTTGGAATCTGTTATAGATGAGTTTAAAGAGAGACTGAACACGCTCAATCGAATCCTTATTCTAGAACAAGATTGCATGGATTTAACCAGGAATCTCCACTTCTCAGTTTCTCAGCATCATCAATTTAGAAAATACTGCCAGCGTTACCATGCGCTAGGAAAAGAAGATGAATTAGACGCTATCCTAAGAATTAAACAGAATTCAGCAAGAGTGTTGCTACATAAATTGTCAGACGCATTAATAATACAGGATCATTAATTGTTTTCGGCTATATACATTGAAGAAGAAGTTCGTGACTGGCATCGAGTTCAAGAAATTATCCAACCTTTCGCCGATACGCCAAAGATAATCTGTGAACGTTATGGTGAGATTTTTAACAACACTAATCAGAACTTTAGGATTCAAAAGAAAGCGCCGGCATTGATACTCGCAAAAAAATACGGAAATTTAGTCTTGCCGTCACCTAGTGGCTACGGCTTTGAAGGAGGCAAAAGTTTCTACTTCTCGCACATGCTTAATTGTATCTATGACTGTCGCTATTGCTTCCTTCAAGGGATGTATCGTTCCGCTAATTACGTACTCTTTGTCAATTATGATGATTTTGAGTCTCAAATTATTGAAAACATTCGCTCGCAAGATGGGAGCTCAATCTACTATAGCGGTTATGACTGCGATAGCTTGGCGCTTGAGCCTGTTAGTCAGTTCTGTGAGCACTTCCTACATGTATTTGAGATGCATCCTGAAGCTATTCTGGAAATCAGAACAAAAAGCACCCAGGTTCGTTGCTTGTTAGACAGAGCTCCTATTCCGAATTGTATTATAGCGATGAGTTTTTCGTCACAAGAATCAACGCAACGTTTCGAGCATAAGGTGCCTGCCATTAAAAAACGTATACAGACATTAAAAAAACTACAGGGAATGGGTTGGCAAATAGCAATTAGATTTGAGCCGATTATTTTTGAGGAAAGGTTAACTGAAAATTACAGACTTTTATTTGAAGAAATATTTCATTCCTTGGACGTCAGTCTCTTGCACTCTGTTAGCCTTGGAGAATTTCGGATGCCCAAAACCTATTACAAAAATATAGTTAAGCTATACCCTGATGAGCAATTGTTTGGACGTGAAACTAAGATGGTAGAGGGTATGATATCACTGAAAGATACTAATGCTGATTCATTGCAGAAACTTGAAGGCATCTTGCTAGAATATGTGAGTAACGACAAATATTATCTTTGTGGTTGAGTATTGCGTCTCATTAGAGGGTTATATGATGAGTAATTGTACAGGTGGGATGGTTATCCTTACTGGGGCTTCCTCAGGAATAGGGTTAGCGATGACTAAAGCATTGTTGAGTAATGGCTATTCCGTTACCGGCATAGCGAGATCATTCGATGCTGGTGTCATAAATTCTGAGAACTTTGAGGCGGTGACTTTAGACCTTTCCGAGCTAGATTTATTATCGAAAAGGTTGGGAGAAATAATTTCTGAAATCTCTATACCTATCAGAGCTGTAGTACATAACGCAGGGGTCGGGAAATTTGCGTCTGTTGAGCAGCTTTCGGTTCCAGATATGAAGTTGGTAATGGAAACCAACTTTTTGAGTCATGCGATCGTAACTAAGGTCTTACTCCCGATTCTTAAGCGCCAAGATACACTAGCTGACATCGTGTTCATGGGGTCTGAATCATCTATCAATGGTTCTCGTTATGGGAGTATATATTGCGCCAGTAAATTTGCGGTTCGCGGTTTTGCGCAGTCGCTGAGAGAGGAGTGCGCAAAAACGCCAATCCGGGTTTCCATCTTGAACCCCGGTGCGGTGCGAACCCCCTTTTTTGAGGATCTTCATTTTGAGCCGGGACCCGCCTCAGGGAATGCTATTCAGCCTGAGGATGTTGCAGAAGTTTTGTTGACGGTTTTAGAAGCTCGCCCAGGTACAGTAATTGACGAGGTTAATCTTTCGCCACAGACCAAAGTATGGGGCCGCAAACCTAATTAGTGCGACTAATTGTCGCAGAGTGAGCATTCTTCGCGGTAAAGCTGAGATAATCAGTATCTGATAGAGTTTCTTTATGGAGGGATACCCATGAACTTGCCAAGGTTTATCGTAAGAACGTTTTTTTGTATTGTGTTTTCATTACCGGCGTTAGTGTCCGCGCATACTGCACTCAAGGAGTCTTCACCGGAGGATGGTGTAACTATTACATCGATACCAAGTGACTTGGATTTGGTTTTCAACGCGGATGTGCGGTTAATCAAACTTGAGTTGATGGGGGTTGGACATGAAATGCCGACCAACTTTGAGCCGTCAAGCACGGCTGTGAGCACCTACAAAATTGAGACCCCGGGCATGCATCCTGGAGAGTTTACTGTAAATTGGGCTGCGATTGGCGCTGATGGTCATACTGTGACAAATTCTTTTAGCTTTGTGATTGATACTGACGCCGCCTCCGACTGAAAGATTGAAATTGACGGGACAGCAATTAGCATCAATCAGCTTTTGAGAGGCCAGTGTATAGATGTTAATGGTCCCATCTACTTGGGAGTTTCTGAGCCTGGCTTGCAAGCTTCTTACCTATCTTGGAGCTGCTAGCTTATTAGGTGCTTTATTTTGTATATGGCTATTTAAGAATGAAACCAGGCAGGTAACGCACAACATTTTAACTTACATGACCGTTGGAGCATTTTTAGGTTTTCAAGGGGCATTGTTTGGATTTCTGGTACAGATTGGGATGGTTGTCAACAACGGTCCAATCGGAATGTTTGACAGGGGAATCGGTTCGATTTATCTCGATTCCCCATTAGGTGATACCACATTCTTTCAACTCAGTGGTTTTGCCCTAACGTTTATCTTAGGTTTAACCTACGCTAATAAAATTCAACGAATTACCAGCCCCCCGAGATTAGATTATTTCCGATTTTTCAATACTGGCTGTATTTTGGCCTTTCTTCTTTTAATTTTTAGTTTTCGGTTTTCAGGGCATATTTCTATACTAAGTGTCACCTCTAAACTGTCAATCGCGGCACATTATTCGGCTTTTGCGGCGTGGATTGGGTCTCTTTATCCGCTGTACTGTTTGTCTTTTTCAGAAAATCTTGAATACATTCAAGATCGGGTCAAGAAGTTTGGAGACAGTGCTGTAGCACTCGTAGCTGTGCTTATCGTTGCAGGAGGGCTGATGGTAATTGAATTATTTGATTCAATTGCGGAGGCGTTTTCAACTAAGTATGGGCAGATTTTTCTAATCAAGTTGTCTCTGGTGGTGCTTATTTTAGCTATTGCGGCGATAAATAGGCTAAGACTAACTCCGAGACTTGTTTCTAAAAGTGGGGTTGTATTATTCCGGCAATCGCTCAAAGTAGAAATTCTTGTAGCGCTGCTTATTCTGAGTATTACGACGTATTTCTCTACAATTGTCGGTCCACCAGAACACTAGAGAGTTAATTGGTTTGGACTAGCCTGTTGAGCGAATAATAAACTAAAAAGAGTTCTTTGTTGGCCGAAGTAATCTATGGTGTCAAGCAAAACGCGATGGAGTAAAAAAATAAATGGTTTCTAATTCCGGCTGCGTAAATATTAGAATTGCCGGCATCTTAGTGGGCATACTAACTGTAATGATAAAAATTAAAAATTCTGCCGTGAGCTATAAGTTAAAGTGCCAGTGTATGATGGGATATTTAACTGACTTTAAGTACTTAATCGCGCTATTAACGTTTGGATTAATATCTTCTAACTCTTTTAGTGATGACGACTCCTCCTCCGGAGAAGTAGGCCCTGATTACAATGAATTTATCTATTGGCTGAAAAGAGCATCTGACGAGAAAGAAATCCCTGGCGCGGCCTTGGCGATTGTTTCGAGAGAGGAAATAATATATCTGCAAACCTGGGGCTTACGAGAGGTTGGAGCATCGGAACTTGTAGGGCCTGAATCAGTGTTTAGAATTGCTTCTATGTCGAAGACTTTCGCGGGCACATCAGCTGCTATGCTTGTTGATCGCGATTTGCAATCCTGGGATGCTAAGTTAACTGATATCTTTCCTAACTTGCGCCTGGGAAATAGAACAACGTCACGAAATATAACACTTAAACACTTGGCAAGTCAGTCAACGGGTCTGATGCCCCATTCTTATTCTAATATGTTAGATGACGGTGTAATTTATGACAAAATAAGGCAAAAATTTCACGAAATTCCCACCGTTTGTGCTCCTGGAAAATGTTACGGCTATCAGAATGTGGTTTTCTCTCTTATTGCAGACGTTGTTGAAGAGAGTGCCGGATTGAGTTACGAGAGATTTCTTGAGGAAGAAATTTTCAAACCTTTGGGAATGACGACAGCTTCGGTAGGGTTGAATGCCTTTGAGAGTGATTCTAATGCCACTGCTCCCCACCGACTGATTAGAGGTAGTTGGCGATCAACGACGACTAATCCAGCGTACTATAGCGTTGCGCCTGCGTCCGGTATAAATGCGAGTATCTTAGACATGGCTATTTGGGTGAGAGCCAATTTAGGGGCATTTCCTGAAGTCATGTCGCCGAATTTTTTAGCAGCTGTTCATCAGCCAGTAATTGCGACTTCTCATGGAAATTATTTCAATCGTTGGCAGAACTTGGATAATGCGCATTATGGAATAGGCTGGCGGATCTTTGACTATAACGATTTGCGTGTTGTACACCATGGTGGGGGCGTGAGAGGTTTTCGAAGCGAAATGGCTTTTGTTCCAGAACGTAATGTTGGTATGGTGCTTCTATTCAATGCGGGCTCTAACTTAGCCAATGACATCGTTCCAGCGTTTTTGGATAAACTAGATAAACCAAGATAAATTACGGGAAATGAAAATGAGCTCAGTGATAGACTTACTGAAGTCGCACCGAAGTATCAGGAAATTTACAGATAAAGCAATTGACCCAGAAATATTGAATGATATTTTTCTAGCGGGTCAGGCTGCCGCGACATCCAGTTTTTTGCAAGGTTCTACAATAATTAGAGTAACTAACGAAAGAACGAGAGAGACTTTAGCAGAATTAGCAGGTAATCAACCATATGTTAGAAGCGCTGCCGAATTTATGGTGTTTTGTGCTGATCTTAAAAGGGCCGGAAACTACTGTCGAGAGTACGATAAGCCTTTTGAGGGTGACTATACAGAGCACTTTATTATTGCGACTGTTGACGTTGCACTGATGGCACAGAGCCTAGTCACGGCGGCGGAATCAGTTGGGTTGGGGATTTGTTACATTGGCGGTATCAGAAATAATCCGATTGATGTTTCTAAGTTGCTCAAGCTCCCTATGGGGGTGTATCCGGTTTTTGGTTTATGCTTAGGATATCCAGATCAGAATCCAGAAATTAAACCTAGGCTGCCTCTTTCCGTTATTGTGAAAAATGAAGTCTATAACGAGGATAGCGATCAAGAGAAAATTAGAGAATACGATGAAACCATAAGAGAGTATTATCGAAATCGAACTGGTGGTGGTCATGGCATAAGTTGGACAGAACAAGTAGCAACGCTACTCTCTGAAAAATCTAGACCACACATGAAACAATTTCTTGAGGCTCAAGGTTTTAAGTTTAAATGATATTAGTAGTCCTTAGTCGAGTTCTTAATTGTTTCTCTTCTATAGGCTCCAGTTGCGGGTAAATCTTCTTTTTTGTTACTAACCTGGGCCGCAATGGTTTCCGAGGGTGGGATCGCATCATCACCAAACGCAAACTTGAATTCTCCATTTACTAATCCACGAATATCATCAGTGACCGACCATCTGGCGATAAAATACTCAGATGCGGGTAATTCAAATGGTATCGGTAGGACAAAGTTATTGTTTTTGCGGTTAGGGTCATATTTAAAAGCAATATCAATCCATTGCTCGTCTGCAGTATATAGCGCGAGTTTGAGTAGTCTGACGTCAACGCGAAAGCTCATGGTTACCATTTTTGGTGGATCAATCAATACGGCATCGTCTTGCGGAAATGTGACTCCAGGAGTTAGGATGCCGTGAGAATGCTGCGCGAACGAACTTGCAGAGGCAAAGCAAATACTAAGAATAAAAGCTAAAAAGAAAAAGTTATTCATGCAATACAAAAATCACCGGTTTCTAGAATACTCATAAATATTTTGACGTAATTTTAAGAAAAATACACCATGCATTGCCGCGATAAGGCGCATAAGCGACCTTCTTCATCGTAAATCTTACCAGATTGTTGAGTATAGCCGTTAGCGGCGGCATCAACTAAGAATTCTAGATAAAACCAATTTGAAGGAATCTCGTCGGGTGGAATAACAAACTCCAACGACCAAGTCAGTGAGCTGGAAGGCACCGGGGGCTTATCGAAGTGAGAGAGAATGACTGGGGGAGGGATATCAGAGACTGTAATTAATTTTTCCGCAGGGAATTGATTTAGGTCTGTGTTGTGACGAACCCACATTGCTAGCTCACGACTTAATTTCCCAGCAAAAGGCAATCCCTCGTTTACCCATTCTCCGTCGAAGAATTGAAGAAACCCCGGAGTTTGTTTAGCGTGATCTTCGAATTTCACACCAGAGCCTCGTGGTGCTAGCTTTAAATTTTCAACTGACCTCACATTAAATGTCTCTCGAGAATGGCCGAAAGCGGCCATGGCTCGCAAACAGACATTACCCCCACAAAGAACAGAGGCTTCCAGCTGAGTTACATTTTTCCCTTGCCGAATAATTTCAGCTTCAACTTTCACGATGCCAGGGGGTACTGGAGCGATGAACGATACCATTAACGACCGCATGGGCTGATTTGGTGAGACTAATTTCCGCATTGCCGTGACAGCAAATGCGGCCGATATACCGCCGAACGCAGACCGCCCTTGCGACCAGCTTTCATCGAAAATTGTGGTATTGTTATCGCTCTCTTGTAACGATCTAAGAATTGAATCTAAGTTAGAAGGCTGCATTTTCTGGGTAATAAAATACTTATTTGACTGGTCTATTAAATTGCGCAGTGTGCTATGATTCACAAACTGACACTTTCTAAGTGCATGTCTGTTCTGTAATGAAAACTTACTCTAGCTACATAAAATTTCTTTTAGCTCTATATGTGCTACTTGGTCTCTCTCTAAGCCAAAAAGTACTTAGTCAGCCTTTTTCGATTCCAAGATTTTTACAATCAACGGATGTTACAGGAATCGCGGTTAAAACTAAAACTTCTCCGCCAGATGACTCTGTTCTGGCTGTTGCGCCGAAAGAGATGAATATAGAGTTCCCAACTCCTGTGCGATTAGTAAAACTGACACTGCGTAAAGAAGAGCGAGACTGGGTCGATATTAATTTTCGTTATTCGCCCACGAATAGCAAAATTTATGAATGGTCTTTGCCAGTTCTGAGCCCTGCTCCTTATTATACAGCAGACTGGGCTATACTTGCGGCGAACGATAGATTGATTCGAGGAAGCTTCAGTTTTTCTTTCGGGCCCAACGCTCAGCTGCCTTCTTTGGTTAAGGCGGAGGAGGACGAGTTACTTTTACAAAGGTATGGTGATCCCACGATCCGCTATGTGCCGCCGCCTCGGACTCAAATCATAATCAATCAGGATCCACCACAATTTGATCCGCCTTTTACTATTCAGTTGAATCAACAAGTTGATCAGTAGTGATTACTCTTCGACGTGCACAGTAATAAAGGCATCATGATAGAGTCCCCCATCATCAGCTCGGCCCCATAGCACATAACTGCCGGGAGACTCAAAGGTTGCTGTAATATTGTACACTCCATCTTCAGGAACTGACGGTGGGAGCCATAATTCACCCCACGGAGAGTTTGCAGAAGTTCGCGTGTCTTCCCAAGGTTTTGGTAATGGCGGATCGAAGGAAACTTCTCCTTCTCCGCGGTATACGTTCCACGATAGGAATAACCCATTAATTTTCCCAACGGTGACTTGTGAGGGTCGTCTCATCATACGGCTATCTAATTCTTCGGAGGTGCCTGTTCTCTCCCTTCTCGGTTTCGGTAAGCCGTCATCCCAGACGTGAGTCGTTAAGTTAACAGGTTCACCGACGCGAGCTACTCTAACCTGATCTCCCTGTATGGTAACGACAGGTGGTACATTTGCTCGAGACTCGGGGCTGCTTGTTCCTGCGCCGAGCGAACCAGTCTCTGAGGCAATAACCATATTATCGACTAGGTAATCTTGCCTGAGAGTGGCAAAGGCTTTGCGTTCGACCCCATTTACGTTCAGCGTCCAAACTAGTTCCCTGTCACCCCAGTCGGAAGGCACATTAACCTCGAACGTGAAACGATTCCGCCGCGGTAGGAAGTGAGTTGGCTGACCTCGATCCGCCTCGCCTGGCGAGAAAAAATTACTTTCCCCCACGCCTACATCAGGTTCTTCCTCCCAATTTTCGTTCATATAACCGAACATCATGCTGAATGAGCCATCAGGATTAGGTTTCCATCCTTCAAAGGCAGGTTCGACGTGTTGACCGGATGTGTATGTCTGCGTGTACGAGGCAGAGGGAGAGAGAGAGCGAGACAGCGCTGATAAGAATAGGAACAGAACTAGACCTTCAGTTCTGCTCCTTTCTCGAAAGGATAAATACATCATGACCCACCCTTAGTCGTTGGCAGCTACCTCATTGCTGTCTTCTTCCTCATCAAGGATCGGAGCAACAAGCGGGGCGCCACATAGGGGGCATCCAATAACGTGATCGTTGGGCCCGAGGTTGAGCGCGTCTCGCCTTTCTGCCATGGCTTCATGAAATTGCTCGTCTGTCATCGTTACCCTGATGCCGAGATCAATAAACATATTGGTAACAGAACGGTTTCCAGAACCCTGCCAGTTCCGAGGGTCTGGGACGTTGGGGTTCGTCTCGGAGTTATTCATGTATCCAACGATGTGGAGGATTGTGCCTTTGGGAAGAAGAGGTGCAGCATTCTCTGCGTAAGGATAGCCCCTCACCCAGTTATGGTCATAGCCCACGCAAGAGAGTGTTTCAACCGTATAACCCCAGATAGCCTCAAGACACATCCTCTCACCTGGTGCATGGAGGTGTGGTTCGAAAGTGATTACTTTGGTGTGTTGATTTAGCACTGTATAGGCGTGCAACTCCTGATTACTCTCGTTACCAGCAATGCTGATGTCGACGCCATTTCCAAGAGCTATAAAGGATGCTTGATATTTCGGTTGATAGTCTTTTTCGTGAAATCGAAACCCAATTTCTAGGTGTCCTGTTGTGTCTTTCCCGTTAGAGTGTAAGTGAACTGAATCTGACACGATCCAGCTATTGGCTTTGAGCAATCGACCTGCGTCTGCGTCAAAAATATCTGCATTTCGACCCACTTCATGCACTGGCCATGGTATGGATAGTCCAGGCACACGCTCTTCATTCTCATCAACTTGAGCTGTGGCCCAAATCATATGATGAAAGATATAACGCCCACCCACTGTTTCACGCCCAGTACCAGCTTGATTATCTACGTCGTTTACTTCGACCACCTCTACCGATTTGACGTATCTATCCTCGGTTAGACCAGTAGGAACAGAGTCTACTTCACCCCACCAATCTGCGGTTCCTGCTAACTTGGTAACATCATTTAGTTTGACTACGAGGTCTGGTTCCCCAGCGCCCCATTTCACGCTATCGTCAAAAGCGATAGGTTCGGGCGCGTCTGCCTCGCTACCTTTTGGTGTTCCACTGCGAGCCCAATTTGATATGGCCGCGATCTCTGCATCTGACAGCGAGGGATCATCCTTGTATTCTTGGATACCTATATTCTTTTCCATATACCATGGTGGCATCGCGCCAGCCTTATCTCGCAAACCAGTTTTATACTCAATCAAACCGGCAAATGGGGCCACTTGTTCATAGGTCACTAGCGGCATGGGTCCTGCTCCGCCTTCACGGTGACAACCTTGGCAGCTCCGCTGAAGGATAGGCTCTATGTCTTTGTGAAAAGTCAGTTCTTCAGATTGAGCAAAAGCTGACCCGGCTGGCATAAGCGTGAACGCAGCTGTGGCTATACTGAGGATTGATTTGGTGGAAAGGATGCGCATAGTTACTTCTCCCGATGACCTTTAGATATTCAGAAATACTGATCCTGTAATTAATTAGCCATAATATACCATTCTTAGATTAAACTTTGAACGATTGTTCGATGAAATTTACGATTAAAAATCATGATGTTAAATACTGTTTAGTCAAATGATAAGCATTACTGATTAAAGAGGCAGGCAAAGTGGTGTGTTGGTAGATTTGATGCCTTAGGTGCGGTCGCTACCTCTTATGAGCGACCAAAGATTGCTACTAGCCAGAATTGCACCGAATATGACGATCAAACCGAAGGTAAACCATTGAATTGCATAAGATAAATTCTGGTTAACGTCAGCA
>ERZ802830.877-NODE-877-length-29687-cov-18.7841_pt1 | contig 29687 bp, 38 predicted proteins | sample MGYA00345654_ERZ802830 | MGnify/ENA primary metagenome ERZ802830 (study PRJEB30503, sample SAMEA104212375) | marine metagenome | biome: Westerlies Biome; feature: [SRF] surface water layer (ENVO:00010504) within the epipelagic zone...; material: water...
AGGTGGAGTTCCAGGACCAGGAGTTAATCCACCAGGTGGAGTTCCAGGACCAGGAATAAAACCACCAGGTGGAGTTCCAGGACCAGGAATAAAACTACCAGGTGGAGTTCCAGTACCACCTGCACCACCTGATCCAGGAGTAAAACCACCTATATTAGTGCCTGATAAAGGACTACCTGTTTGACCAATCAATTCCCCAATAAATGTACCATCATGTATAAACACAGCAGGTCCAACATGAGGACCACCACCTCCAGGAGGAAGAGGTCCAGGAACCCAAACACCTGGTCCTAAATTTGTAGTTCCAGGATTTGGATGGAATGTGTGATTACTTCCAGGTCCGGGAGAAAGAATTCCAGGAATTTTTCCACCACCACCTCCACCAGAAGGAAATACTGTGTCTCCAGGTCCAGGTGCTGTTGGTGTTAAGGGTCCTGGCACAGTAATATCAATTCCTGGACCAGATGGAGAAGTTGGTGTTGGGTCTGGTGGTGGGTCATCATCATCGTCTTTAGGTTTTAATATATAAGTTACTTTGCCATTTTTTAATTTAAATTTGCCTATTTTTGCAGTAATGACTAAATCATCATAATCACCATCTTCTGTACCACCTGGAAGATTTACTCTTTCCTCTTCAATTCTTATTCTTGTTTGTGCAGTTAATTCAATGTCTTTTGTAGATGATGATCCTTCTTCATCATCTTCTTTTTGAGTAAAGGTTAATTTATCTCCCTTTACATTTTCAAGAAATATGTTTCCTTCTAGTGAACCCTTTCCACCAAGTGCAGTTCCACTATCACTGGGATTATCATCATATTCAAATTTTAAAAGTATCCTACCAACTCCTCTTAGAACAATTTTTCCATTTAAATGTGTTCCTTCTGTACCTGATGCATTTGGAAATTCATTACGAGATTTTTCAGTTTCAGCAATAGCAAAAACTGCATTACCACCTTTAATTTCCAACTTGGCATTAGCATCATCACCATCGCCATCTCTCAATCTAAGTGTTTTATCACCACCTTCCAACACTGTTTGAATTGTGTTTTTAGGATGTAGATTATCAAAAACTACATAAACTTCCTCAGCTTCATCTCTTACTTCTATTTCTCTTTGTCTTATTTCAATTCTTCTTGTTTCTCCATCAGCTCTTACTGTTTTTCCACCAGGATCAACTCTTAGTTCATTTACTAAAGCATCACCTGTTTTTGCAACAAACCCTCTTACATCATATCTTTCATCTGGAACAACTCTCTGTCTTTGAGTAGCATTAGATTCAACAAAATCAACTGTTGAAGAATTTACTCTGTTTGATGTGATATCATCTGGAGTATAGTCAAAATTTGTATTAAATTTATTTGATATACTAGTATCTTGAATAGCAAAAGCAATTCTAGGATGCTCTTCTCTGTTAGTTGAACCATCATTTATAGTAAATTCCTCAATCACAAATTCAATTTGATTTTCGCCCCCCCTTACAGATAACTGACTTCCATCTGTTTTTTGATTAATTCTTGAAAAACTTGGACCCAATCCATATGATGGTGATCCATATGCTTGCATTCTTGGACTGAATGGTGTTTTTGCTACTGAACCAGGTGTATCTGAACTAAAAGGATATACATTTTGGTCTGTGAATGGACCATAACCTATATTATCAGGTGTCCCTGCTGGCGTTCCTGAATTTCTATTTGGTCTTCCAAAATTACCTGGACGTATTTGTCCATAAACTGGTCTTATAACAGCACCTCTTCCTCTTCCACATCCATCCTTTACTCTAGCTCTTGTATTATTATCATATCCAATACCAAAAGATTTCATATCAACACCAAGAACTTCCCCTGCTGTACCAATAATTAAATTACCAGCAGCTCCTGAACCATCTTTTGATCCAAAAATTTCTAAAGTTGGAGGTCCACAAGCAACTTCATCAGTATTACAATCATTAGTGAAAACATCAGAGAAATCAGTTTCTGCTATTGAATTAAAATTATCAAGCGCTTGAAGTCCTAGTTCTTGTGGTTGTGATGCAAAATTCTTTGCCTTATTAAAAATACTTGTAAAATCTGTGGCACTAATAGCACCTGAACCACTTACAATACTCCATTGATTAATTTCATTTAGGTCTGGTTCATCATCACATTGTAAAAATGAAAGAATATCTCCAACTAATGATAGCACATCAGTTGCAATGTCTAATCCATTTCCAGCAATATCTACAGCGCCACTAACTAAGTCTCCAATTCCACCTAAAGCATCACTAACAACACCACTTAAAGTGCCAAGAATTTTACCAACAAATGTTTCAACAAAACAAACTGGAACATTTACAACTCTATCAATAGCATCCTTGACAAAGTTTTTGATCATATTTAAAAGTTGACCAAAAAGTTTTCTAAAGAAACAAGCTATTGTATCTAATACAGTATTGGATGTTTTCTTAGCAACATTCATTTCATTGGGCAGAGAAGCAGCATATACTGTTTGAAATGCTTTAGTTATTTTATCCATAACTTGCTTTTCAATCATCTCATACACCCATTTTATACCTGATGCAATAAATTCAGATACTTTATCAATATAATTATTAATTTGAGATTCAAGATCTTCAAGTTTATCTGATTGCTCCTCACCAAGATCATTAATTGATCTCTTCAAAATTTCAATAGATTGGATTGCTTTTTGGATTTCCAATTGCATTCCGCTCATTGGTAGAGTTTCATTTGCATCAGGGATAGCACCTGCTTTTGCAGCAGCTTCTTCTGTTTGTGCAGCATTTTTTGTAGTGTTTCTTTTTGTCTTTCCAGTTACAGAATTATCAACCTTTGTTGCAACAGTAGTGGCATTATTTGTATCAGATACTGCACCAGGATCATCATTATTAGTTTGAGTTTGAGTTGTTGCTGTTGTTAGTCTTGATCCCCCAGCACTAGGATCTTTGCCAGTGAAAGGTACAAATCCTACATTAGGAACACCTTCCATCACCTTGGTATATTCATTATATCCAATACATCCCATGATGACAGGTTGTTGTGCATCCTCTCCATCAAGAAAGAAACCAAATACAAATGTTCCCTCAGTTATATTTGATGATTGAGATGCACCCATATTTCCGCCACCTGCTGTGACAGGATACATCAAAGATGCAAATGGTAACTCATCATCTGGAAGTTCAGTTTTATTCGCAGTATGGTAACCCATAATACGAACTCTATATCTCTGACCATATCCATTATTTTCTGCAGCATTTTCAATATCTGATTGATTTGTTTTCAGAAAACCAATCTCATTATTTTTCCAAGTTTCCTTAGGCGCAACTTGGCCTATCCACCATATAAAACCATCTCTTCCTACAAAATGTGACTTAAAAAATCCTTGTTCAATCATGATTGCACACCATATGAATCTCTGACCAGAGTAAGACTAGTAAAGGTTTCTGATCTTGACAATGAATGACAAACATGAGCAACTAGATATTTTCCACTTGTTTTAGTATTTATTGCTGCTTTACCATCCTGTGCTCTCAATTGATCATATGTTACATCAATCATATCACCAGCTCTTATTGAAAAATCACCTGGAATAGTTATCTTTGTTTGAATAGTGAACAATTGATTATATCTCATAACATGCTGAACTAAATTATCCCTTACCTCATCATTTGGTGTGATATTTTTATTTTGTTTGTAATTTTTAATCATATCATCACCAGTGCCAGGTTGATTAAAACCAACATCAATGACAGATGTCATTAATCTTGTTGGAGTTTGTGTAAAATCTCTATCAACAAGATTTCCTGTTTCTAAATCTCTTTTTCCAGCAGTATCAATTCTGCTACTCTGTTCTGAGATATCAAATCTTTGATCAATATAATTAAAATTTGCAGGATTGAATGCAAGGGTTCTATTGTTATATACACCAAGTGCCATGTTCTGTTGCAAATCTATATCAGCATCAATAGAGTAAGAAACAATCTTACCATCATAATTTTCAGGAAGATCAGGAGTATTTGTATAGATATATTTTTTCTTTGACTCTTGTTTAAGCAATCCATCAATAGATTTGAAAAACAATCCATCAATAGTTTGATAAAACAAATATCCAGCAGTTCCACGCATTCCTGGTCTTGTACCTGCTGATGAAGGAATTGATTTTGATGCTAACCAAGTTAAAATATAAAAAGGTTTTCTATCATTCCCATAAAAATTATAATTACGTGCAGTATCATCAACATCTACATTCATTGATGGACCCAATAAACCAACAATAGATTTTACATGAGTAGAGATTGGCGCATCTTTATATCTTTTTACAACTCTTGTCTGTTCATTTGCAAAGTATTCTTTTGATGCAAAATCAAGGAAGTATAAATCTTTTTGAGTTCCAGGTGATCCATTTCTAACTCTATTAATATAAAGACCATTTTTAAAATTTAGTTTTACATCATTAGCATCAGAAATTTCTATATCAGTTCTTTCACCACCTCTTATAGGTAGACCATCTAATAAACTTTTACTACCACCCAGTGCTTGACTTGTCTCAAGTCCTGTCTCAACAATGACTGCAGTTGCTGTGACAGTATTTGAAAGGACGCTCTCATAGTATCTAAACTCAGATACAATAGATGATGCCTCAACATATTGTCCTCCACTATTAGGACTTATTTGAAACTTTTTTATATCTCCTGGTTTTGAACTGTTATCTATCATTATCCCACTTTATAGAGTAATCCAAGAAGTTGTTTCTTATAGTAACTATTTAACAATCCACTGGAGGAACTAAATGATCCTACGCTTGATCCACCACCACTAGAAACTGGTATAGGAATAGGACCTTGATCTTGCATTGGAACAATTATTTCTTCATCAGTTCCATCTTCATATCCTGCAAATTTTTCAATATCACCAGTGCTCTTCTGTCCTTGAGATGGAATTGAAACCGAACCTTGGTTACTAGTGTTAGTACTTGTTTGACCCTGAGATGGAGTTGATGCAGTATCTTGATTTGTAGATACATTCTCAGATTGCATAGGAGCACCTTCATTACTATCTGTTGTTGTTTTACTTGAAGTTTGTTTATTTGAATCAACTTTTCCAGTTGATTGACCATAAGCTCTTTTTATTTCTTCTTTTGATTTGCCACCTTGTCCATAATAACTTGTATTTGTACCAACATTTCCTTTTGAGTCTGGTCCAATTAAATTAGGGAAAGAGGCAAACTCAGGTGCTAGCATATCAATAACTTTGTCACTCATTCCCTCCTTTGATAATAGTTCTGGTGTTACACCTCTCATTCTAGAAATCCTATTTAAAATCAATCTATCCTGCATCTCTGGAGTGAATAATTCATTGGGGGAGATACCCTGTCTGTTAATTTCTTCTTCTAAAACATATGACATAAACTGATATCTACCAGTTGCATTAGAATTATACCCACTCCCATAAACACTTTTTCCATTATACATTTTAGACTTTTGCATTTTCAAAACCTCTGCAATAGTCATTTTACCAGCAGCAAGTTCTGGTATGACTTTTCCACCATAAAGTGTGCCATAACTTTTTGTTGTTCCCTCTGCAAAAGAAATAGCATCAAGCATTTTCTTCTGCTCTGATGTTCCAAATTTAGCACTACCTTTTGTAGAAGTTCCCACCAATGGAGACTGTGGTTGAACTGTCTGTGGTTGAACAGTAGGTTTAGTTGCTTTTGCATCTGTCCCTTCTTTTTCTTCATTATTACTAAAAACTTCTTTTCCAAAGAAAAATACTCCTTTCTTTTGACCCCACTGTTCTTTATAATCATCCCAAGAAATATTGGGATCTCTCAAAAGTGGTCTTCTACCATCTCCTAACTTATTTGCAATTGGGTCTTCAATTGTACCCAAACTAGGAACTGCTTTTAGCAATAATGACAATCCTTCGTTGGCTAACTTTTCAGCGATTATGCTACCAGCAACACCTCCTAATAAATTAAATATTCCACTTTGTCCCAGAACTGGAACAGCAGATGCTGCTGCAAATCCTGCAGCATATCCAAATAAATTTGCTAATGATGTTACTATTGCATTAATAGGTGATTCTCCAAGACCATATTTTATTATAGTTTCTATTACAGTAAGTATTCTATCAAGTGGTCCTAAATTACCACCGCCTGCTTTTCTTGCCTTCTTTAAAGATTCAACACCACTTAATAATTGTTTATTTTTTCGTGCTTTTTCAAAATTATTTGAAACAAATTCAATTGCAGAGTCTTTTGCTTTTCCTGGATTTTTAATTAAATCAAAAAATTGTTTTAGTAAATCATTTTTTTCAACAACTTTTTTAACAGTTGGAACAATTTTTTTCTGAAGAGTATCTAATGCCTCCTTTTGAGTTTTATCTTTAAGGTTTTTTAGTCCTGCACCTACCTCTTTAGCTTGATTTACTACATTACCAGGAAATGACATGAATGCATTTCCAATAGATTTAGCAGAATCTACTAAACCAGATCCAAATTGCTTTGCCTTAGATCCAGCATCACTTAATCCCTGACTAATTTTACTTAAAAATCCTTGTGGTTTTGGTTTTGGTTTTACATTTGTCGCTGCATTTTCTGCTGCTGTTTGTGTTCCTTTTTGTGCTGCTTTTTCTGCTGCTGTTTGTGTTCCTGTTTGCGCTGCTCTTTGTGCTAGTTTCTTTGTTAAATTTTCAGATGCCTCTTTTAATACTTTAGCACCTTTTTGAGCAACAGTTTCTAAAAAATTAAGAAGAGGTTTTCCCAAACTTTCAAAAACTTCAGTAGCTGCCTTAGTTAATTTGCCAAGCAATTCTTGCGCAAAGTCAAATATTGCATTTCCTATTTTTTTTAAACCATCCCCAATTGCACTACCAGATTTTTTTAATAAATTTCCTATTGGTCTCAGTGCATTCTTTATACCACCTGCTATTAATTTTCCAATACTCTTTACACCACCTTTTATCAGTTTGAATATATTTTTAATTGATTTAACAAATGATTTTATTGTAGCTTTGATTAATGTGTAGACAATAGAAGTTTTATCTCTTAAGAATTCAAACGCTTCAATTATCTTCTTAATATTTTTTAAAACAAGTAAAAGTAATCCACCCAATAATATATTTTTTAAGAAATCAAATATACCAAATTTTGATCCCACTGCACCAATAGTTCCAGCAAGAATACCTGCTGCCCCTTTTGCCTTTTCTAAAAGTGCTTCCCTATTAGACCTTCTTGCTTTTTGATTAGATTCTTTTCTTGCTTTTCTTGCGTCAAGTTCTGCTTGATATTGTTTCTTTAGAGCATCATCTATTGATGATGATATGTTTACAAGATTATTGATTTGGGAATTTATTTTTTCATAACCAATCTTAGATGAAACTTGTTCTAACTTAGGTGTCTCTGGTTTTGCAGGTGCCTCTTTTTTAACAAGTGCTCCTGCACCACCCATCATACCTTGTTGTGGCACAATTTCTGCAGATTGTTCTTCTCCTTGCTTTGCAAGTGCTCCACCTTTCTTCTTCTTTCTACCTTTAACTAAATTTTTTGCTTTGTCTTTTACTTTTCCTTTAACAAAATCCTTAGCTTTATCAGTTGCTACTTTCTTAAGTGTAGATTTTGCTGCTCCACTAGCAAGTGCTTTACCAATAGCAAGAAGAGAACCTGAAATAATAGCCATCTTATCCTACTAAATTATAGATTGATTTTACAATCAAAATTTCATTATTATTTGGATCAACAGATGATATATTTGGAACACCCTTTCCTTTACTTTTTGACCCAGATTGAGGAGGATTCACACCCTTAGCTGAAGTTTTAACAACTTTTACTTTTGTTTGTTTTTGAGCTGGCGCACTTGGAGCTGCTTTTGTTGTAGAGGGTTTGAATGATGGATTTGTTGATATCTGAAGTTGTCTATTAGCAGTAGAATCCTCTCTGAAACTTGACATCATTGGTTTTCCATCATCAGGTGACACTTGGACAATTGATTCACCAGGTTTACCTGGTTTGATAGAACCATTTAAAACTTTATTTGGATCAACCTTCTCTCCTTTTTGATATGTCTGCAAATGTAAGTGTGTGTTGCTATATGCGTTTGCTGCTGTACCAATAGGAATTAATTTACCAATCATTTTACCTTTTTTTACAGTATCACCAGGTTTATAATGTGGTGTCATATGCATATATGTTGCCAAAATCCCATTGCCATGATTTACACTTAAATTTGCTGTGTATCCAGAACCTCCCTCATACGGATAATCTGGAGAACTTGCAACAACTTTTCCATCAGCCATTGATACTACAGGAATTTTTGGATCATCTTTATATGGTGGATTTTCTGTCATATCAATGCCAGCATGAGGACCATAATTTCTTGGAGCACCATATAATTGTGCTGCTCCTCTACCAACACTTCCCCCAGGAAGTGGATTTACAATTCCACCACCAGAGAATCCTTGAATTCCACTAACAGTTTTTGGTTTATTAGTTCCACCACCAGCAGAGTTCATTGCAAGTAAATTGTTTGCACCATATTTCTGAACAGCACCAGTGCTCATAACAATCTCACCTGGTTGTGCTGCAATTAACTGAGTATCAACACCAGCTCCTGTAATATTAATTCCACTACTGTTATTAATAGAACCACCAGAGGCATATGATTTAATTACATTGTTGGTCTTAGAACCACCAGTAAAATTGTTTACAGAACCACCAGAAGAGTATGATTTAATTACATTGTTGGTCTTAGAATTGTCAGAAGAATTGGTTATAAGACCACCAGATTTATAAGATTTAATTACATTGTTGGTCTTAGAACCACCAGCGGAGTAGGATTTATTTACATTGTTGGTCTTAGAATTGTCAAAAGAATTAGATAGTGAATTGGTTATAAGACCACCAGATTTATAGGATTTAATTACATTGTTGGTCTTAGAATTGTCAAAAGAATTAGATAGTGAATTGGTTATAAGACCACCAGATTTATAGGATTTAATTACATTGTTGGTCTTAGAACCACCAGCGGAGTAGGATTTATTTACATTATTATTTTGAATGTTAATTACTTGACCACCACCTGATAGTGCCTGAACAGGAGGAGCACCTCCTTCTGACTTCTCTTTTTTAAATGGATCAAACTTAGGTATCTCTGGGATATCTGGTATCTCTAATTTTGGTGCTTGATCAGGTATATTTTGTAATGGATCTTGCCCAAAAAGTGCAAGTGCATCATTAATTCTATCTTCAATAAAATTCAAAGCTCCATGAATAGGTGCTATTATAAATTCATTAATTGGATTAAGAACAAAGAAATTAAATTCATTAGTGAATGCATTCACTGCTCTTATTAAACCATTCATAAATTCAACTACACTGTTTAGTGAGTCAACAAAGGGTTGCAGCATCTTTGCAGGATCTTTTAAAACATTAAGTAAGAATGCAACAGCACCACCTAAAAGAATATTTTTAAAGAAATCACCAAACATATCAAATAAACCTTTTACAGGTTTAACAACTTTCTTACCTACATCTTTTTCTTTTGATTTACCACCACCTTTTTCTAACTTTGCTTCTTTTGATTTTCTTTTTTGCTTCTGTTCTTGTTTATCAGAATCATCCTCTTTCTTTTGACCTAGTAGATATTGTTTATTTAAAGTATCATAGATACTTTCCATATTTTTTTGAAGAGAATTAAGTGTTGGCGAGAGAAGATTAGCAACCTTTGCACCATCATCTTCTTCTTTTATCTCTGCCTCTTTTTCATCATCAGCAATATCCTCTACTGATTTAAGTGCTGGAGGAAGTGCCCTTAATCCAAAATCTGGTTTCTCTTCTTTTTTTGTTTCTTTTGTTTTAACTTTTTCTTTTGCTTTACCAACAAAAGAATCAAAATTTATCTTCTGACCCTTTATAACAAATCTACCTTCACTCCCTTTTATTCTCTTAAATTCATCTGTAATAAGTTCAATTTCTTCAGTAGGCATTTGACTTTCAGTCATTCTGCCTGCAATCATCTTCTCTTTTAAAAGAGTCTTATATGTTCCGTAATCAATATCCTTTGTAAACTCCAATCCCAACATCACCAGGATTCTTGGATCAATATCTTCTTCTACTAACTTCTGTTCTTTCTTAGTGTCAGGCGCAGGGATAGTTGAGGTAGAACCAGTCCCACCTCTTATCTCATTCAGTAGATCATCTAAACCCTCTGGTATTTCACCCATTCCTTGCCTTTGCCTTTTGTTCTTCATCTTTTAAGTGCTGTTCAAGAAGCAAAATATAAACATCACGCTCCCAAGGCATCATGTTTTCAATATCAGTTAATGAATATTTATGATACTGCATCAAGGCAAAATTAATTCTAAAAAATGACTCAAGATTCATATGAGCCATTGCTACGCGAAAAAACTAGATAAACCCTCCAACGTTACTTTATTTTTCTTTTTGGTGTTTGGATTCTTTACCTCAACTACATGAGAAAGTTTAGGCATTGTGCTAAAGAATTTTTCAATCTCTTTAAATTGATTGGAATTCATCTGCTCCAAAAATTCTACCACTTCTTTTGTGCCTACATCATCAGTAGACCATACTTCCTCTTCATCATAAATTTTATCAACACAAGATGCAATCAATTCAAATGATTGGTCCATATCAGGAGAATCAAATTCAAAATTATTTTTTACAAATTGATCAAGAGATGGATACTTCATATCCATCTTAAGTGTATCATTAATTTTTACTGTCTTGCTATGTGCTTCATCATATTTTACTTCAATGTCCTCAAGATTAATACTTACTTTAACCTCAGTCTCTCCATCATCTGGACAAATAATATTTACTTCTACCTCCTCACCAACAGACTTACCTCTAATGTTTAAAAACAAATATTCAATATCAAAAGTTGGGAGACTTTCAATACCAACATTTTTTGTCTGAATACAATCTGATATGACTGCTTTGATTGCATTGGTAATTTGTTTTGAGTCCTCTGTTTCTAAAGCAAGCACTAAAAGTTTTTCTTCTTTCACTAAGAAAGGTCTAAACTTAATCTCTTGCCCAGAAGAAGGCAGTTTCAACTCATAAGTTGGTGTAACAATTTTTGGTAATGGCATACTATCCTATAATAAGTTCAGTCAGTTTATTTATTAGTTTTCTGTGGGGAGAGGATTATCCCTTAGGTCATAAGTTTTTGATTCCATCACATATCTTGCAAAAGAAAATTCAACATTTAATTTTAAAAGATCACTTGATGTATAAGAAAGATCCATTGAATTTGTAGCAATAGGAAAAGCATCTATAAATTGATATTCTAATGCTCTTCCATTTAGATTTTTTTCAAACTTTGTTACATACAAAGGTTCCTTATAATCAATTGGATAATTAGCTCTGAATCCATTTTGAACACTTCTATAACTATCATTATCACCTCTACTGGATTTGCCAGAAATAAAATCCATCCATGATTCAAAGAATTCAACTATTTTATAATCACGATCAACATAAAATGACAATGATACTTGATTATTATACATTCTTCTGTAAGCCATCTTCTCACTCACTCCCATATAATCAGAGGTGACCTCATGGGTAGCAAAAGAGGAACCAGGAAGGACAGCATCAGTACAAGATAGATTTACCATCTCTTGAATACCAGTTGCACCATACCAAAGAATGTTTTTATTGGAGCTCAATATAGATACTACTGGACCAGGAGGAATAATAGATACTGTATAAACAGACGTCTGCGCAACATGCATTAACTTCGCTTGAAGTTCTTGCACATTATAGTGTCTTGGATTTGGCGCTGGCATCTATAAATAAACTTGATTACTATTACTATGTAGACACAACGTGGGTGGAAGTTACAAGTCAATTTTTAAACCATCTAATCCCCAAAAATATCAGGGAAATGCAAACAATATTATTTGTAGATCAAATTGGGAAAGACAATTTTGCCTCTACTGTGATAAAACTCCTAATATTTTAAGATGGGCATCTGAAGAATTCAGTATACCATATGTGTCACCTACTGATGGAAAAGTTCATAGGTATTATCCGGACTTTCTTATTGAAGTGAATGAGAATGATAAAGTGAAAAAGTATGTGGTTGAAGTAAAACCTAAAAAACAAACCACTGAACCAAAGAAACCAAAAAAAGTTACTAAATCATATCTTTATGAAGCAGCAACTTATGCAGTCAACCAAGCAAAATGGAAAGCAGCAAGAGAGTTTTGTTTGGACAATGGGGTTGAGTTCAAAATTATAACAGAGGATGAACTCTATGGAACAAGAAGATTACCTAGGAAGCACAGAAAATAGATTAGAATATGTGGTTGATGACATTATCAACAAATCATCTTCTGATGATAGAATGATTGCTCTGATTGAAGTTCTTACAGAAACAGAAGTGGTTCCAGATGTTGGAAGGTATTATACATTTGTTTATAAACCCAAGACACCAAGAATAAGATATGATCAAAACCCTTTGATTGCTTGTGTGTCTATAGATAGATGGGGATTTAAAGGATTGAACTACCATTGGGGGGAGTTTAGAAACTACACCTGGGAAGAAATCATTGGCAACCTACATGTCATCTATCCACTTGAACTGAAAGATGCCAGATCAATTCCATATCAAAACTTCTTAATAAATAACTAGACGATAGGTATATCAATGTCCACACCCTTCACATTGGAATTCGGAAGTTGGGTTGCTACACCAAGTAGTCCAGAACTTTTTGTGGCGGAAAAAGTATTAAAAAGAGTAAAAGGAAATAATCAATCAAGTTTAACTAATGAGACAATAAAAATACATTTTAATTTAAGCACTGGTGCTCTTGAATTTAGAGATAGCAATAATAATTTAATAGTATCTTTTGATAAGGATTCTACAACCCCAGATTTCACATCAGATGACTATGATCAATATTTTAGTGAGACTAATGCATCAACACGTGGACAATATGATAAATTACTTACTTGGTCCAAACAACAAGCACTTGCTATAGCATCTGATGATGGTCCTGAATCTTACAAAAGAATATCATCATATGAGCTATACAGAAGCACTGCAAACTCATCAAATGCACCAGAATCTTCTATTGCAGATGGTTCTGATAACAATACCAGTGATGCTAATCCAACTTTCCCATCTCCAACATCTGGCACTGGGTCAGGTGCATCTAATTTATTAAGATATCCATTAAGAGTTCCCAATCTTGGATATGATTTTATAAGAATTACAGCATTTAAATATCAACCAGGTGGAGATGCATCATTATCACTTACAAATCCCAATAGAGGTGAAAGGCGTGGAGAACAATTAGAAACTACTATATTACCAATGCAACCTAACTTTTCTGAATCCAATGCAGTAGGTTGGGGTGGTGATAAAGTAAATCCATTACAAATGATTGGTGCCCAAGCTGCTATATCTGGAATAAAAGCTATTGGCAATCCTGCAGATATGTTATCTATTATGGGTAAAGCAGCAGGAGAGATTGGTGATCAATTGAAAAATGTAATAGAAGATGAAAATACAGGTCCTGCATTAATAGCATATTTTGCTGGCCAAGCAGTTGGTGCAAACATTGGTGCCAGAACAGCTGGCACTGTTTTGAACCCCAACCTTGAATTACTTTTCAGTGGACCAAATCTCAGAACATTCCAATTTAATTTCAGGATGACTCCTAGAGATCATGATGAGTCATTAATGATTAAAAAAATTATTAGAACATTTAAAAAGAATATGGCTGTTAAAAAGTCATCAAGTAAATTGTTTTTAGAAACTCCAAATATATTTCAACTTGAATACATTTATAATGCTGATGGTCCAAATGGTGGTCAGCAGCATCCTTACTTAAATAGGTTTAAGATGATGGCAATGACATCATTTAATGTCAACTACACTCCTGATGGTACATATATGACATATGGAAGTGATGGATCTCTTACTGCATATGATATTAGCATGGCATTTGGTGAACTTGAACCAATATATGCAGATGATTATGATGATCAATTCACAGATATGGGATTCTAAAAATGTCAGAATACTTTTCCTACCTTCCAAATTTTGAATACATTAATAGAGGTCCTAACGACCAACAGATTACTGAATATACTAAGGTTAAAAATCTTTTCAAGAGAGTAAAATTTTCAAATGATTTGTTCCAAGATTTAACTTCATATACAAAATATAAAATTATTGGTGATGAAAGACCTGATAATGTAGCAAATAAAATTTATGGCAGCGCTGTCTATGATTGGATAGTTTTATTGTCAAATAATATTATTAATATAGAGGAAGAGTGGCCACTTTCACAATTAAGTTTTGAGAACTATATGTTAAGAAAGTATGGTGAAGAAAATTATAATTCTGTACATCACTATGAGACAATTCAAGTCAAAAATAGAAAGGGTGATGTAATTGTTCCAAAAGGTCTTGAAGTTCCATCAACGTATACTGTTAAATACTTTGATTCTGTGGGGTCAGAGATGATTACAAGAGATAATATTACATTGTCAGTTACAAATAATGAATATGAAAATAAAATCCAAGACCAAAAGAGAAATATTTTCTTAATAAGACCTAACCTCATACAAGAGGTTATAAATCAAGTAACTAAATTTATGGAATATGATGAAGGAAGCACACAATATGTTTCTGAAAATTTAGTAAGAGGTGAAGACTCTAATCTTTATTCGTAAAAAAGTAAGGGGGTCAATTTTTTCCTGGAGAATTTTTTGCCCCTTTTTTGGAATCAAAGTTGAATTTTGCCCACAAAAAAGAGGGGTTACCCCCTCAGAAGATTTATGTATGCTGCTATAACAAGTAAGGTTAAACAAACTTGATTATATTTCATCAACTGTCAGCAAGTTTAGCGAAGTAAGACATAGCGTCATCATCATCGTCAGTAACAGTGGGTGTTGCTTCAGGAGTTTTTGATGCTTGGTAAGAATCTTCAAGTTTACGCATGACTTCTTCTTCGCTAACTGTTTTTTGTTCAGTTGCTGCATAGTTGTCATACTCCGTCTCCTCCTGTACTGGTGCTACCCTTGATGATTTTTTGCCAAGAACATAATCAAGTCGCTTCTTCAGTTCATCATAAGTTTTGAACTGATCAGTAGAGGTAAAAGCAGTCAATGAATATTGCTTCTTCCACAATGCTTCCATAGCATCATCATCCTCAAGGATGGGTGCAGGGGTATCAAACTCAGATGAATCATAGTTCCAGTATCCCTGAACCTTCTTCAGTTTCAGTTTGAAGTTAGCACCCTGCCAGAAGTCAAAAGGATTGATAGGAGTCTCATCCTCAAACTCAGGTTGCATAGCACCCATGATCTTATCAAAGATCTTCTTACCAAACTTGTATAGGAATACTCCACCTTCATTCTGAGGGTTGGCAGGATCCCTTACAACATAAATGTTTGCATAGAAGGACAGTTTACGCTTTTGCTTGCGCACAGTATCCTTATCTGTTTCATTACCAGTGTTCCAAAGTTCCCTGTTCAGTTCTCCAACAGGATCTTTACCACCCACTGTGGTCAAAGAGTTTTCAATATACCATCCACCAGGTCCTTGGAATGCGTGTGAGAAGAGTTTTACCCAAGGAAGATCTTCTCCTTCTGGAGCAGGCAGGAAACGAATGATTGCAAAACCATTACCTGACTTATCCATTTCTGGTTTCCAGAGGCGATCATCTGCACCTCCACCAGTATTGTTCATCTTCTCAACTTCTTTCACCAGTTTATTAGTGAGAGAACCTAGGGAAGATTGCTTCTTAAGGTCTTTAAAAGACATTGTATTCTCCGTATTGAATGTATTTGGTCTGTATCCTTTAGCTTGGTTGAGGATCAGGCAGCCTCTAATATAGTCTATGTAGGTGGGAAAGTCAAGTGTTTTCCTGGATGGTTTTCTTCATTGCTTCAATCATAGTACATATATTTGAAAAGACATACCCAATATCAACATCATCAGGAAATCCAATCATCTTTGCTTCTTTAGCAATATTATCTCTCATAATTTTTGCTTGAGGATCATCAGATAAACTCAATCTAGTATAAAGAATTTGTTGTTTATTAAGCAACCTCTCAAGAATTTCAATGTGTTCTAACTTTTCCTTGTTATTCATAGTTGGAAACTTGAACACACTGTCATAAATTTTTTCTTGGAGTTCAGTAATTTCCTCCATTTCTTTTTTGACAAACTCTGAATTGAAAAAACTCATTACACTACTATACCTTTAAGGATTTTTCTATACTTAATTACATCAATATGTAGAAAGGAATCATACTTGGACATTCTCATAGATAAAAATTTCCATACAGGATCATCCAATCTTTTATCAAAGTTATTTTTGAATCCGATAACTTTATTCAAAAGAACCATGGACTCAAGAGAAATACTTTTTGCAAGGTGTTCCTTCACAATCTGTGGATGTTTTGTTCCATCAATATAGAACATGTCATCAAATTTCTTTCCTGTAAACACATCTTCTATCTCAGTTTTGAAAGTGTAACTAAGAGATTGAAGTCTCTTCTTCCAATCTGTATAGTTCTGCTCTCCATTTCTAACAATCTCACCAATCCACAGAGACTGAGGGTCATCACAAGAAACAAAGTTAGAGACAAAGAATTCAATAACTTCACTATCATCTTTCTGTCTACTCAACTTTTCAAAGAAAAATCTATCACGTCTTTTGTAGAAACTATCAAGTGATGCACGTGATTTACCACCATATCTATGGTAGTCATATTTTTGTTTTGTAAAATGATTCTTTAAACCAAGATAAGATTTGTAGCAGTCAAAGGGAGTCACTTTTGGAATCATCTACTTCTTCAAATTGAATAATGTTATAGTGGAAGTTTAGCATGAGATGTCTTCTTAAGTAAATTAAGTTCCATTGCTTCACACTTCAATTTCTCTTTCAAAGGTTTAGACATCAGTTTGGGAACTGATTCTACATCAACACTATTTTTCTCACAGAAAAAGACAATAGCATCAATGTAACTCATGCCTTTATTATCATGAGCAATAGTTTCTATCTCCTCAGCAAATTTCTTTGAGGAATAAAATTTATTCTCAATAAGTTTACTGATGCTATCTTCAGTTGATGGCATAATCGTGTAATTTATATTCAACAAACTCTCTAATATATTTTGAGAGTAAGTTGATGAACTTCTTTTTGTCATATTCTTCATAAATTTCAACCTCGCCATTTTCACATGACATGATAATTACAAACTTCTTTACCATTATACCAGTCATTTCATATAACATGCAAGCATATGCTGCACACTGTACAAAATGTGACTCAATCCACTTTCTTGGTTTAGGTTTCTTGCTGGTTTTAAAGTCAATGATAGCAAGTTCACCATCATACTCAGCAATACAATCTACAGTTCCAGCAACTCCCAATTCTTTACTGAACAATGCCTGTTCAATAGCATGAATCTTATCAATCTTATCAAGGTCAGGTTTAGCTTGCTTGAAAAGAAATTCTGAGAGAGGTTGCACACTTGGTAACTTCTTATTGCTCAAATAATTTTCAGAAAGGGTATGCATATCAGTACCCCTACTGGTTGCTTGCTTGGTAATTTTATTTGCTTCATCATTACCAACCTTTGCTCTCCATTCTCTGAAGATCTCACGTTGATAGTGACTAATAATAGATGTGATAGAGACTAACTTTTTACCATCAGGGGTATCATAGTATCTAACACCATCAATAGTCTCTCTAGTGAGAGTAGGGTAATCAATTTCAATGTGCTCAAACATTACATACCTAATTCGTGTTTTGCAATAATATATTCTTTAACCAATCCACTTCTACAGATATCCTCTGGACCAAACTCCACCATACTAAATGAGGGCATGTTCTTGAGGATGCGAATGAAATCTACAATTCCATTCTTCTCTTGAGTCTTGATTAAATCAGTCTGTGTAGCATCACCACAGAAATGAATCTTACTACCTTCACCAATCCTAGTAATAATTGAATCTAGTTCATGGAAGTTGAGGTTTTGAAATTCATCAACAATAATAATTGCATTATCAAAAGTAGTTCCTCTAATAAATGAGGTGCTCCAGAAACTAATTGTACCTTGTGCCTTAAGATTTGCATAGAGCATTTCAAATGCATTATCATCAGGCATTTCAAACATATACTTTACCATATTCTTATAAGGAATTTGATAAAGGGATGATTTATCTTCATGATCACCAGGGAGGAAACCAATCTCTCTGGTTGCTACAAGAGACCTGACAATATAAATCTTCTCATAGGGTGTCTTTGTATCCAAGACATCCAATAGAGCATTGTAGAGGGTAATAAAAGTCTTTCCTGTTCCAGCACATCCATACGCAACAGTTTGTTGATCTTTATTATACTCCTCAAAAAATAATTCTTGATTTTCTGTGAGTGGTTCAATCTTTTTTATGTAATCAAGATTGATTGGTTTTTTTCTTTTCATTGTCTTGTTACTCATACCAAATGGTACAGGATTAGTGCTACCAATTCCAGACTTACTTTTTCTAGGCATACTTTGAAAGGTTAGAAACTATAATCACGATTCTTACGAACATTTGCACCTGGTTGTTTAGATGCTCTGTCTAAGACTTCATTCCATCCACTTGATTTTGCTTCACCAGTCCATTTGAATTCTGTATCAATTCCTCCACAACCCTCTGACCAATCTTTATCCCAAGCAGGATTCTCTTTTCTCCACTCATCATATGCCTTCATGGTCATACTGAGTGTCTTCTTTTCTTTAGTTTCTAAATTAATAACAGGATATGTTGGCATGAGCACCTCATTAGTGTTTATATTTATTAAGACCAGTCAAGTGCCTTTGCAATGACAGGAAATTGTTCTGCAAAAATGGTCTTACATTCATTAGCAAGATCCATATGTTCTTTTTGTGTTCCATTAGCAGTTCTTAGTTCAATATAATGAACCCAGGAACGAACTGAGCCACTCATGTACATTCTTGTTGGAACTGCCAGTGGAAGCACCATACGAGCACACTCCTTTGCCACACCTCTTTCTAACATCTGTTGATACAGTGCCATAGAAGAATCAAACAAAGTCTGCATCTGTAACTCAAGGTTCTGACGTACAAATGGGTCAAGATCATCAGTAGAGTTCTGACGGTTTTTAGTATCTTGACGTCTCAGTTCAGGCAAGGTAATAGTTTTACCAAGCAGAGATGAATCTGCATACCTTTGTGAAAATTCCTGGAATGTAAAGGACCTATGACGCAGAACTTGAGCTGCTATTGCCCTGGTTGTTTCCAACTCAATGGTCAGATATGCCTGCTCAAAGATACTCCAATGCTTATGCTTGATGCAATACTTAATAAGACCTTCAAAAGAATCATTACCTTGATTGGAAGGATTACTCACCCTGGCACAGTAAGCAATATGCTTTTCTGCATCAGGTGTGACTGAAATAAGTTGTGCTGTCATTGCTTCTCTGCTCTTCTAACTTTTTTTAGTTCTTCTTGCATTGTTTAATCTTGATAACCATCATCATCATTGAATACTTCTTCATAATCTGAGATGGGAATGTCATATTTAGTTCTAGATGTATTGTATGCCGTTGGGTCAGAATAAACCTCTGATTCCAACTGATCAACAAGAAGTTTAAGTTTGGATACAATCTGTTTAAGTTTATCCTTTTCCATAAAAAAATGGGGGTACTCACCCCCATTTTAACACTATTCAATTGGTTTGGCAATCACTTAGTATAAGTGCGCCCTCTATAGCAGAATGTGCCATGGGTTTCCCCATCTGCCTGATGTACTTTACAATCAACACCACGATATTTGGTGATATTGATTTGTGCATCATGCAATGCAGACTGCTTTTTAATTTGATTCTTGACTAGTTGAAGTGTATTCATTAGTTTACTCCTAAAGTAGTTGGTTAATTTTACACCTTTTACCCTTAAGGGTGATCCGTGTTCTTCCGTTCCTTTAGTCGTGTGCGTCCCAATAACATTCTGGAGATGACTCCTTCATGACCTCAATCAATTCAATCCTAACTTCATTGTTAAGATTTTCATTATTCTTCATCCGTAGCATAATTGCATCGGCATCAGAACAACTGAGTGATGAATATAAAAGAAATTCAATCATGGGATGAACGGCTCCGTTCCGCGACTTACTTGCGTCTCCTAAGAGATGAACGATAGGTCTATTAAAAAACCTAGGTTTATTATAGTCCTGTCTTATATATGTGTCAAGTAAATTAAATGACTATGATTGGTATCACTATAAACTATTTCTTTTAGATTTGTTGTATATGATAACCTCTTCCCCATCATGGGTAAAGACCAATTCATCATCATGGTCCCAACAAAGTTCCTCATATAAGGCATTCAATTTTTCCATGTCTTCATAAAGAGCATTAGGATTAGTCATCAGATATTCCCTAAAATTTTATTTGAATTAATATATTGAAGTGTTTCTTTTAAACTGCCACGATGTCTAAGACCAATAGCAATTTGTGGGTACTCAGCCTCTTCACCAAACTCTGCATAAAATTGCTTGTCAGTAAAGTCTTTATTTAAGATATACTCATGAAAGTCTTCATGAATACTCTTTAACAGCATACTGGCACGCTCACACTCCTGACTGCCATTACTGTAAATTACTGCTTGCATCAGTCTCTCTGCCTCCAATCATCTGTTTTTTCTTGATGAAACCATTCTACTATCTCATCTGCATTTTGGAATCCTTTTGAGTAATTAGATGGATCAGGATCCCCCAGTCCCATCTGTATCATAAAATCATCAAGACCTCCCCTTTCAATATCAGGGTTGGCAGCAATTCTTCTTGCTTTTCTTAACATCTCACCAGCAGATCTATTAGACTTTGCTAATTTATCTGCCCAAATCATGTCATCTAAATTTACTTCTTCATTGTTTACTATTCGAGCACAGATGAACTCAAGTCTGAGACGATACTTAGTAGAAAGCATATAAACTTATCTTTATGTGTATTTATTTTAATGGATTACCATTTTTATCAAGCAAACTAAGTCTTTGAATTTGATTGATATTTGATTTTTCCTTTTTCTTTAATTTCTTATACTGTTTGATAAGTTTTTCAACCTCACCTTTGGAGATTTTGACTTTTAATTCATCTTCAGATTCAAAAAAACCAAGCCCTGCCTTCTGTGTCTCTTCTTTGTCATCAACATAATCATTAATGACTTCTTGAATTTCATCTCTAATAAGAGAATTAATTTGTTTCTCTAATTCATCATCACTATTCATTTCTTGTTACCATTCCATAACTTTGGACTTATTCTTCCTTCTGCTTGTGTAATGTTTACCAAATCTTTTTTATACTTGTCATAGTATTGATCAAAGATATCTGATTTTTTACCAGTAGAAACAATATCATAGTGTGTTGTTTCTCCCTGAATATACTCTACCAAAAAAGCACTTGTTGGTAGAGATCTGTCATTAGACAATGCTGGGTCACAGTCTTCATGAATAACTTTAACCTCAATCATAATCTATCTCCCCACTTAATATCAGGATATGCTTTAGCAACTACATCCTTTTTAATTTTATATTTGGTTTCAAGATTTCCATCTTTCACTAGACAAACAATATTTGCCTCATCTGGATGAAGACCTTCAAGCAATTGAATGAACATTGATTCTCTACGCAAAGAAGAAAGGGAATCATTACCACCTTTTACAAAATGATAAAGGTTTTTCCATTCCTTTCTAAGTGAAGTATGATCAGTACCCAAAGGAGCTTCATTCTTATTGAATGGAACATTACCCTCAGGCATCACACTAATCGCAGTTTCGTCATAATTCCAAATCAAAACAGACTTCAATGCATCACATTCATATTGCTTTAGAACTTCTGTTTTCTTTGCAACTGTCCTCTGCTTACTTACAAGATCTAGGATCTCATGCATGAATGGATTTGGTGGAAGTTTTGTAGATGTTTTTGTAGATGTAGCCATAATAGTATCAAATCAGTGTTGTTATTTATTCTTCCCCTTCAGAGAAATCTTCAAGGGTATTTTCAAATCTTACTGCAAGAATTTCATCTGGTAAAATTTGTCCATTCTCATCAAACATTTCTGGATGAGTTGGGATGTAGGTTGAATTTCTCTCATAGACATACTCTTTAAGAAGATATCCTATCACACCTCCAACACATAAAAAAAGTATTGAAATAATTGATGATAAAGTTAGAGTTACTGCTAACATTTTACTCTCTCCCTGGATTTTTTCTAAAGTCCAAATAGAAGTTGAAATAAAACTCTACATCCCTATTAAGGAAAGAGAACATATTTCCAAATCTTACTTGAAAGGTTTTTGGAACTGCCTTCTTCCTCCTTTTTCTTAAGAGTAACTCCACACCTCTATTGATGTGTGGTGGGTCACTTGTATTTTTATTTAGAAGGTCTTCTTCGTTTTCTTCCTGGTTTTTTTTCTTGCTCATACTTCCATGCATCCTGTAATAACTCATACAAATAATTTCTTATCTTACGTGCTTCTGGTTTACCAAGATGCCCATAAGCTTCTCTCAACTGTTTATGTTGAGAATCATTTCCACCCTCCACGTAATCTTCAAGATCTAGAATTAAACCATTGATTTCAAGAGCTGTAGAACTATCAATAAATTCCTGCACATCTCTTTTAGTTGCTTTTATACTCTTAAGAAAATCATACATGTTAAGCATGAATCTACCTTTGAAAGCATGATCTATAGTGTGTTCAATAATATCATACAGATCCCAGCAATTTTCCATTACACTAATTTATTCTCCTTAAGAAATTTGACAGTTTCAGAACAACCACCAATAACCTCATCATCTAATCTAACTCTAGGGAAGGTTGAACCCTCTCCAAACTCTTCATAAAAATCAGTCTTTGAAAAGTCTTTTCCTAGTTTATAAACTACATGTTTCAGTTCTGCAAGTTTAAGCACATTGATAACTTTTGTACAGTAGGGACATCCATCTTTTGAATATACAATAAAACTCATAATACTAATTGTTCTTCTCTAATTTATAAAAAAATTTATCTTCAAATTGATGATCCAACTTTCTGCCAATCATTATCAAAGATTTCCATTCCCTTATCAGTGAGAATGTGGTCATACATTTGATCAAATACTTTAGGTGGCATAGTGCAAATTTCAGCACCATTATACCAAGACCTAATTGCTCTTTGAACGTTTCTGATTGATGCAGAAAGAACTTGAGTTCTGATTCCATGAATACGATACAACTCAGAGATAGATCTCACAACCTCCAGACCTGCCACTGACTGGTCATCCAACCTACCTACAAAGGGAGAAACATATGTTGCCCCTGCTTTTGCTGCTAGGACTGCCTGAGCAGCACAGAAGATGAGCGTGACATTGGTCTTGATTTTTTCTGTGCTTAGTTCTTTGCAAGTGCGTAAACCTTCTCTTGTGCATGGGACTTTGATGGTTGCAACACTTCCAAACTTTTCTGAAAGACGCAAACCCTCTTGATACATTTCATTAGCATCTCCCATCACTTCCATACTAATGTCCTTGACACCAATATCTTTAATCTCTTGATAGACGTCTTCTGGATTTCTACCACTCTTCATAATGAGTGTTGGGTTTGTAGTGACACCATCTACTAGACCAGTCTCAAAATGCTGTTTAATAATGTCAGTATCAGCAGTGTCTAGAAAAATTTTCATTTGTTTAAATACTCTCTCTCAGATTTATACAGGAAATTAAGGTCTTTGTCAAAATATATTTGTGCTCCCTGAATTAAATCAGGGATTAACCATTCATGAACAGGCAAACATGCCTGCCAGTTGACTGGTTGGATGCAGTTCATTACCACTACTTGAAAGAAGGCTACAAGGTAATTATAAACACTAGTCATATGACTCAAACCTATCAGGTTCAAATTTAATTATCAATCTATCCATTCTTTTCCCATCAACATCAATAACCTTTTGTCTATGCCATTTACTATCAAGAAGTTTTTCAAGATTGTTGAGTTGTATCTGTGTTACTATCCTCCTCTCTGTTTTTTTCTGCTGAGGTGTCAGTTTGGGTCGTGGTGGTAGTTCCATATGGATGTGCTGGTTTAAATTCTCTTTGCATGGGTTGAGATTTTGTTAAATCTCTACGTGACTCATTACTAATAATAATAAAAGCATCTTTGTTGTACTTACGAACACCATAAGGTGTTGACCATTTTTCATTATAGTTTTCACCCTGATGGATACCAGATACTACTGTTCCACCAATCTCTACAATGATATTATCACCATGGTCCCAACCAAGGGTGCTCATTGTCTCTGCAATTTTAGAAGCAAGCATAAAAAAAGAGGGTGTTTACCCTCTTAGTATATCAATCATCACCTTGTTTGTAAAGGTCTTCCAGTTTCTCTCTGGATAGATCCACATACATTAACTCTTCACCTGCTTGTGGTGCTTCTGGATGCTTTGGTTTTGGTGGTTTACTCATCTCTATGTTAATAGATTGAATGTTACTCCACATCATTGCAAATGCAGCACCAGCAATTGTAGCAAAGCAAACAAAATATATGAAAACCATAAAGTTATTCATGCTTCTTGTAGAGATTGAACTGTATTGTGAAGTTCTCCAATATCACGGAGACCTTCAACACTGAACCATGGGGCATTTGCCCAACTGAATCCTTCACCCATGGTGCTATCAGGTGCTGTGATATACCAATGACATGCTGTGTCTGGTACATCTACTGCACACTTAGACCAATCATCCTGCCACTGTGGGACTTGCACCCACATCAATGCAGCAAACATAAAAGTGAAGAGTGATTTAATCACAGTGCATTACCTCTTGGTAGTACCTCTTCTGGGAAGATGAAGTTCTCATGTGGTTGATCAACAGGTGCCAACCATGCACGAAGTCCTTCATTCAGAAGAATGTTTTTTGTATAGAAAGTCTCAAACTCAGGGTCTTCTGCTGCACGAATCTCTTGAGATACAAAGTCATAAGCACGTAGATTAAGAGCAAGTCCAATAATACCGATAGAACTTGTCCAGAGACCCATGACGGGAACAAAGAGCATAAAGAAATGCAACCAACGCTTATTACTAAAAGCAATACCGAAGATCTGTGACCAGAAACGGTTCGCAGTAACCATCGAGTAAGTCTCCTCCTCTTGCGTAGGTTCAAAACCTTTGAAAGTATTTGCTTTATCTCCATCTTCATAGAGTGTATTCTCTACTGTTGCTCCGTGGATTGCACATAACAAAGCACCACCCAGGATACCAGCAACTCCCATCATATGGAATGGGTTGAGCGTCCAGTTATGGAAGCCCTGTAGGAAGAGTAGGAACCTAAAAATCGCTGCAACACCAAACGACGGTGCAAAGAACCAACTGGACTGTCCGAGAGGATAGATGAGAAACACACTGACAAAAACAGCGATAGGCCCAGAAAACGCAATAGCATTGTATGGTCTAATTCCTACGAGACGACTGATTTCAAACTGCCTAAGCATGAAACCAATGAGTGCAAATGCACCGTGGAGAGCAACAAAGGCCCAAAGCCCTCCAAGTTGGCACCACCTGACGAAGTCCCCCTGAGCCTCAGGACCCCAAAGAAGAAGGAGAGAATGTCCCATACTATCTGCAGGAGTAGAAACTGCAGAAGTAAGGAAGTTAGCACCCTCAAGATACGAGCTAGCAAGACCATGTGTATACCATGAAGTTACAAACGTTGTGCCAGTGAGCCAACCGCCAATGGCAAGATAGGCAGTGGGAAGAAGAAGTAAACCAGACCAGCCAATGAATACAAAGCGATCTCGTTTAAGCCAGTCATCGAGGACATCAAACCACCCTCTTCTTTGTTGTTGTAATGTTGATGCTACCATTTTTATTTACCTCCTTAAGGTAGTTTTGATTGTGTTTGTTGTTTAAACTTTGCATATCTTAACACAAAAATTGAAATAAAAAAAGGGGTCTATGACCCCTTTCTCTTTAGATATTAACCTCTATCATCCAATAGAAGGTGCTGTCAGAGCAACAGGAGTTGACTCAGCAGTTGCAAGATCCAGTGGGAAGTTGTGTGCATTTCTTTCATGCATAACTTCCATACCAAGACCAGCACGGTTCAGAACATCTGCCCAGGTGTTCAACACACGACCCTGACCATCAAGGATGGACTGGTTGAAGTTGAAACCATTGAGGTTGAATGCCATGGTGCTTACGCCCAGTGCAGTGAACCAGATGCCAACAACAGGCCATGCAGCAAGGAAGAAGTGCAAGGAACGTGAGTTGTTGAATGAAGCGTATTGGAAGATCAAGCGACCAAAGTAACCATGTGCTGCAACAATGTTATATGTCTCTTCTTCTTGACCAAACTTGTAACCATAGTTCTGTGACTCTTGCTCAGTGGTTTCACGAACCAAGGAGGAAGTAACCAGTGAACCATGCATTGCAGAGAACAGTGAACCACCAAAGACACCAGCAACTCCCAGCATGTGGAAGGGGTGCATCAGGATGTTGTGCTCAGCTTGGAAGACAAGCATGTAGTTGAATGTACCAGAGATACCCAGGGGCATCGCATCAGAGAATGAACCTTGACCAAAAGGATAGACCAGGAAGACTGCGGATGCTGCTGCAACAGGTGCAGAGTAAGCAACACAGATCCAAGGGCGCATACCCAATCTGTAAGAAAGTTCCCACTCACGTCCCATATAGGCATAGATGCCAATCAGGAAGTGGAAGACTACTAGTTGGAAAGGACCACCATTATAGAGCCACTCATCAAGTGAGGCAGCTTCCCAGATGGGGTAGAAGTGTAGACCAATTGCATTAGAAGAAGGAACAACTGCACCAGAGATGATGTTGTTACCATACATTAGAGAACCAGCAACTGGTTCACGGATACCGTCAATGTCCACGGGGGGAGCACCAACAAATGCAATAATGAAGCAAACTGTAGCAGCAAGCAGTGTAGGAATCATGAGGACTCCAAACCAACCAACATAGAGGCGGTTGTCAGTGCTTGTGACCCAATCACAGAAGTTATTCCATGTAGATTGAGATTGTTGTTGTTGTAGTGTAGCGTTAGCCATTGTACTGAAAAAAAAGTAAGATCATCAGGGAAATGATGGTTTTACTATTCCTGTATCACCCTTAGACACAGGTATGAAAGACGTTTTTAGACACCCTATAGGTCTTGGTTTAAGGGGTGTTACAATTAGTTAAGAAATGTTTTGGTTTCTTAACTTGCTGACTTATTTATAATAGGACATAACTCTGCTCCCGTCAACCCCCCCTTGTCCACTTGACGTACTGGACGAATCCCTATAGAATAGGTTTGTCGCCTTTGATGGATATCACTTAGCCTTCTTTCTGGCTTTAGATACTTTTTTATCAATTTCAGGATTACCAGTATCAGGCATTGAGTCAGCAGAAATAGGATCTAAACTCTTATAGAGAGAAGATGGGTTTGGTTTCTGTGCTGGTTCTTCTGGATATTCAGGTTTAATATTTTTACTATAATCTTGATTTACTATTTTTTTAATTTTATTAACTTTATCAAAGTTTTTTTTATTCTTTTCAGTGGTAGAAATTTCTACACCACCAAAAGGACTTGTGTAATCAGGATTCTCTTTTAACATTGCTCTTTCATGAGCAATCTTATTAAGTTCTTCTTGGATTTCTTTTGTTCTCCATCCATTCTTTTTCTTTGCTTCATCTAGGATCATATCCCATGCTTGCTTACCATGACCAACTCTGTCGTGAATGACGTTCATTCTCTCAGTAGTTTCATAACCAGACCAATACTTATCCGATTGTCTCCACCTATGACCTTTATCATTGCCTGATGCTACCAAGGCATCTGATTGAGCAGAGGCAGTCTTATCAGGTGTATTCTGAGATGAATACTTACCTTCAAAGTTCATCTTATACTTGGTAGGTCCTTCTTTAACTTTGATAGGTTGTTTGATTTCACGAAGAATCTTTTTTTGTTTTGGAGTTATTGTTTCTTTAAGTGTTTCTTTATTTCTATCTTTCAGAAATTTGGGTTGAAAATCAGCAACCAGAGTATCGTTACTACCATCTGCTGCCTGTTTAACAGGAACCCACTGATTATATCCATATCCAGGTCTTGGAACTAACTTCCGTGGAATCCCGTTTTGATCAGGAACAATATCACCAACTTTATTATATCCTGAAGTCCCATCAGGTCTCAATCCATATCCTGCAATGTCTCCATATTTTTTGTTTTTATTAGGATTAGCACCAGGGAATGGTCCACCTGTTGCAACTTGATTACCTGATGTAGATGAACCTTGTTGGGTTCCTATATTAGGATCACCTCCTGACCCAAATCCACCACCAGTACCAGGAGTTACACCTCCAAACATATTGGGAGGGCAATTAGGACACTCTGCTGGTGTCTGTGGTTGTTGAGGTACACCACCACTATAGAAGTAGGGAACATTATTGGTGAATGATCCCTCTAAAATCTTATCTCTAAACCACTCTGCCATGGCAAAAGTAAAACTAGCATTATAAATTGTTAGTTGTTCTGCTGTTCCATCCCAAACTCTTCCGCCTTGAGGATGTAACCCCTCAATAAACTGTCCTTGAATTCTAGCAAGTAGAACAAATTGTCTTGTATCTTTTTGTATATACCCTATGTTTGTAAAATTATCATTACCATGATTATAAACATAACCATCTACTAGTGGTCCAAGAATAAAACTTCTACTGTCTGGTGGCAAAAATGTTTTTACTGTACCATCTTCAGCAATTAAATCACTTGTATCTTTACCTGTAGGATCATTTATGAGAAATTCCTGAGAAGCATCAGGAACAAGCGTTTGATCCCACTCACTTCCGCCACTCCAAAATCCTTCTGGTCTTGTATATGATTCTGATCCTGCCTGTCCTGGAATACCTGAAGGAAAATTTCCTTCACTGTCTGGATAAAATACAAGTTCTTTATCTCTATCACCTACTCTAAATCCAGGTGCATTTAACGCATAGACACCACCCATACTATTAGTAGGTGATTCATTTATATTTTTCTTACAATGTCTAATTGCTTTTCTGAATCTATTCATAATTCACACAGTCGTAAAAATATTTATGAACTCTACATCAACAGGATCTATATGTATGTTTCCTCCCATGAAGGAAATGTTTGTAACTCTACTGTGTGATATATCATTAGATGTATTTGTAACATTATGAAGAGTATTGGGTTCAATCCAAATAAATCTATTTGGTTTGGCAACTATTGATTTATATTCATCTTCAACAGCATTTGTAATACTTAACCTTCCATCCCAACTTTCATCCCAATCTGGATGAACATAAAAAACATATCCCCCATTATCTACATGAGGACCATTGAAGTTCCCATGCCCATAATCAGCAGGTCTAAATTGATTGTATCCAAATAGTTTTCCTGCTTCATCAAAATGATGTTGATACAATCCAATTTCTTTCAGTCTATCAAGAACATGTTGTCTTATTTCATTACATAATTCATCTCTTGGTTCTTCAAATGTTCCACTAGTATAATAAGAAGAATTTGATACCTTTGTTGAAATATCATTGAAGGTATCTTCAGAAAGAAAATTATCTATAAGAATAGAAGATCTGCAAGTCATCAGTACCTAAACTGTTCTACGTAGTCTAATACCTTATTTAGATATCTAT
>ERZ802830.879-NODE-879-length-29635-cov-12.6165_pt1 | contig 29635 bp, 22 predicted proteins | sample MGYA00345654_ERZ802830 | MGnify/ENA primary metagenome ERZ802830 (study PRJEB30503, sample SAMEA104212375) | marine metagenome | biome: Westerlies Biome; feature: [SRF] surface water layer (ENVO:00010504) within the epipelagic zone...; material: water...
GCGGAGAAAGAGGGATTCGAACCCCCGGAGGTGTGACCCTCAACAGTTTTCAAGACTGCCGCATTCGACCACTCTGCCATTTCTCCATGGGCGCAAATATAATATTTTTATTGATTTTGAGTAGAATTAATAGTTTACGTAACCAATAATTTCAAGTCCATATCCAGTAATACCTATTCGTGGTTTTTTCGAGGAATTACTGACAATATTTAACTTTTTAATTTTAAGGTCGTGAAGAATTTGTGCTCCAATTCCAAAATCTCTACTATCCATCATTATAGGAGGAACTTTATTTACTTCTCCTTTAACTTGCATGGCATTTAATTTTTTAATTCTGGATAATAAATTTTCTCCAGACTGTTGTTGATTTATAAAAATGATGGCTCCCTTTTCTTCTTTATTTATCAAAGAAAAAATATTTTCCATACCCGTATCTACTTGGCCAGTAAGTAAACTCAAAATATCATTGCTTATCCTTAAGGAGTTTATTCTTGTTAATACTGGCTCATCTTTAGTCCAGCTACCTTTTGTAAGTGCTAGATGAACTTGGTTATTGGTTGTTTGTTGGTAGGCTCTTAAGCGAAATTTACCAAAAAGGGTAGATAGTTCCGCGTCACTTTTTTTGATAATTAGACTGTCATGCTGCATCCTATAAGCGACTAGGTCTTCGATCGAGACAATCTTCAAACTAAATTTTTTAGCCACTTCAAAAAGTTCAGGCAATCTTGCCATTGAACCATTTTCATTCATAATCTCTGCTATTACTCCCGCGGGCTCAAAACCTGCTAGTCGCGCAAAATCAATTGCTGCTTCTGTATGACCGGTTCTTCTTAATACACCACCATCTTTTGCGATTAACGGAAATACATGTCCGGGTTTAGTAAAATCAGTAACCTTTGTTTTTCTTTCTACTAGTGCTTTAATTGTTTTAGCTCGATCTATTGCAGATATTCCTGTTGAAACTCCTTTCCCCCTTAGATCAACTGAAACAGTAAAAGCAGTTTCCATTGGGTCTGAGGTAGTGCTTACCATAAGATCTAACTTTAATTTTTTACACCTCTTTTCTGTTAATGGACAGCAAATCAATCCTCTACCATGAGTGGCCATGAAGTTGATCATCTCGGGAGAAATAGCTTCAGCAGCTGCTATGAAATCACCTTCATTTTCTCTATTTTCATCATCGACTACAATTATTATTTCACCTTTTTTGATAGATGATATAGCCTCCTCGATTTTATTAAGTGAGTCTTTTTTCATTTTAAATATTTCATTTGGAGCTCGATATTTTTTTAAAAAAATGTTTTAAAGGAATGAATAAAAAGTCTAAGTTAATAAACCCCTCGTCATATGATGCGCGTCTTGTAAGATAGAACGCAAAAGGTGCTATTATAATTGTAGAAATCCAGCTCGCTAGATATGGAGTGACGCTATTATCCTCGGCAGCGTTTTTGCCAAAAATCCCAATGTAATGATAAGATAAAAAAATCAAGACGGATAATACCATTGGAAGTCCTAACCCTCCTTTTTTAATTATTGCCCCTAAAGAGGCACCAATGAGAAATAAAAATATACAAGCAAAAATAATTGTAAACCTATCGAACAAGGTAATTTTATGAAGATTAATTAACTTTTGATAAATAAAGAAGGTTCGTTTTTTGTTTTCCAGACTTCTTAATATACTTTTTACATCGGTGATTGCATTATTAATGCTCTGACGTCGCCGCCATTTTGTTTTATTTTCTACTATATTCAAAAGATTGGCAGTAATTAATGAATCTGGTTCATATTCTTGTATTTTGACAGTTTTAATTTGAGATGTATAGTGTTTCTTATTAAAGTTATCACTAAAAACTCTTTTTTGTTCTCTAAAGTCTCTTTCAAGACTGTCGATACTTACTTGGAGTTGATTAACTTTTTGCATCCGAAAAGTTGATGTGTAATTTTCTTCATTGAGGTCGATATTATTGAACGTGGATAAATCAATATTCATAACATATTTTTCGAAATGAACTTTTGCATGAGGTAATCGAAGTTTTTCTTGGTAGTCTTTGCCAATAATTTCCTCATATCTATTGCCATCGTAAAGAACCAGTTGAAGAGTCGCATCAGTTGTTTTACTTTTGAGTTCCCCTCTTTTGGCTTTAATAACGATTCTATTTTTATGATCAGTTGTTTTTTCGTGAATTATTACATCTTCCAATAGTCTCTGCTCAAAACCGTATTTTCGCTTAACTTTAATATTCATTTGCCCCAAGTCATTGAAAATTCCCTCACGTATCGCAATTGCAGGTTTTAGTTTAGCCAAATTTCTTCTAAGGTTATATGATTTTAATTCCCCATACGGAATTACATGATTTGAAAAATAATAACTTCCTACTCCAATCATGATATGGACTAAAAATAAGCCTGACATACACCTAATTAAAGAAATTCCTGTAGACTTCATGGCAGCAAATTCATAGTTTTCAGCGAGATCTCCAAAGGTCATTAAAGATGCTAATAAAACAGATAGAGGTAGAACAATAGGTATAAGTTTGGGTGAATAATAAATTAAAAATTTAAAAATCGTTTCAAAATCCAGACCCTTACCAGCCAGGTCATCAATAAATAGCCAAAAAGTCTGAACTATAAAAATCAGCATACAAATTCCAAATATGCTGACTAAACGTCTCAGATATTGGCTAATGATATAACGATCAATAATTTTCAAATCCTATTCGTTGATATAATAATTAGGGTAATCAGAAGGATCAAAAACAAAGAAATTTGATGGAATAATTTTATTGATTTCCATATTATTAATTGTCAGTGTAGTTATTGTTCCGTTAAAACCAACTTCTATTATTTTATAAACATGATATTCGGAGGTATCGATTCCAATTAATATTGACTTGATATCACTATCATCAACTGTGGGTATCAACTTTATAAACTGAATATTTTTTCCTTTAATCTTTTGAGAGATATCCCAATGGTAATCATATCCTTCTTTATAAAAGCTTAAAATTTTTGTAGGGTTAAACATAAAATCTTCATCATTATCAGTAGGTTTTATCAAGGTAATTTCCTCATTTTCTGGTACAATTGTATAAATATTTTTACCATCAAAAAGCTGGATTGCATCAAGAAAATTTAATTTATATTTATCTCCAGCTATGATTACTTTCCCTTTACTTTCCTGATTAATTTGCTCAATTTGGTTATTCAAAACATAAATAAATTCAATTTCAAATGAAACATATTTATCTAATTTTTTTGAAGCTTTTTCCAATAAATCTTTCGCCTCTAGTGAAGTTTGAGACCACGTAGGTGTTGAAAGAAAAAATAATAGTGTAATAGAGAATAATTTTATTTTCATAAAATAAATTTAACCATCTTGATTTTTCAAAAACTGATCTAAGGTATTTAAATCTGTTATTAGGACCTGTCTTGCCTTACTTCCCTCGAAAGGACCAACAATTCCTGCAACTTCCATTTGGTCAATAATTCTTCCTGCCCTGTTATATCCTAATTTTAATTTTCTTTGTAATAAAGAGGCTGATCCTTGTTGAGTTGATACAATAACTTCAGCAGCTTCCCTAAAAAGATCATCTCTGTCAGATGGATCTAACTCTAAATTACTCGAATTTTCTTCTATATATTCGGGCAATAAGTAGGCGCTAGAATATCCCATTTGACCCCCAACATAGTCAGATATTTTTTGGACCTCCGGTGTATCAACAAAAGCACATTGAATTCTAGTCAATTCATTACCCTGTGTGTAAAGCATGTCACCGCGTCCGATTAACTGATCTGCACCCCCTGAGTCAAGTATAGTTCTAGAGTCGATTTTTGAAGTTACTCTAAAAGCGATTCTGGCTGGGAAATTGGCTTTAATAACCCCGGTAATGACATTAACAGATGGACGTTGTGTTGCAATAATCAGATGTATTCCAATTGCTCTAGCCAATTGAGCTAATCTTGCTATTGGTGTTTCTACTTCTTTACCTGCGGTCATAATTAAGTCGGCAAATTCATCCACTACTAAAACGATATAGGGTAAAAAAGTATGACCATCATTGGGATTTAATTTTCTTTCCCGATATTTTTGATTGTATTCCTTAAGATTACGACAGTTGGCATTTTTGAGCAACTCGTAACGATTATCCATTTCAATACATAGTGAGTTCAGGGTATGAATTACTTTAGTATTATCCGTAATTATTGCATCATTTGTATCAGGTAGTTTAGCCAAGTAGTGCCTTTCTATTTTGTTATAAATATTGAGCTCAACTTTTTTAGGATCAACCAAAACAAACTTAATCTCCGCTGGATGTTTTTTGTAGAGAAGTGATGTTAAAACAGCATTTAAACCAACCGACTTACCTTGTCCTGTTGCACCAGCCATAAGTAGGTGGGGCATTTTTGTCAAATCAACTACGAAAGTTTCATTGCTAATTGTCTTTCCTAAAGCCAACGGCAATTCCATTTCTGCCTTTTGAAATTTACCAGAAGTAATAACAGAACGCATAGATACAATACTAGGTTTTTGGTTAGGAACTTCAATTCCTATCGTTCCTTTTCCGGGAATTGGAGCAATGATTCTAATGCCTAGGGCGGATAAGGATAATGCGATGTCATCCTCGAGATTTTTGATCTTAGAAATTCTAATTCCAGCATCAGGAACAATTTCATAAAGCGTAACTGTTGGACCTACTGTAGCTTTGATTTTTGAAATACCTATTTTATAATTACTAAGGGTATCTACAATTTTATTTTTATTGAGTTCTAACTCTTCTTGATCTATGGTGATAGATCCTTCTCCATAATCCTTCAGAAGTTCATGTGTAGGAAATCTATACTTACTCAATTCTAATTTAGGGTCAAAAAAACCGTGTTTTTCAACTAGAGATTGTGCTAAATTACTCTCAACACTTTCTTCCTCCATCACATGCTCAACTTCCATTTCTAACTCCTGTTCTTTTTCTGAGGGATCAATTTCAGCGGTTTGATTACTGAATGTAGTGATAGGCTCGTCACTTGTTTCAATTGATTCACTTACAAAAGTATCAATTTCCATATCTAAACTGTTTTCAATTGAAACTTCCTCGGCGATTGCTTCTCGTTTGAGTAGTAAATTAAAAAAATGAACTACTTTTTCAGGTGTTAGCCCCCACTGAACTACTAAAATGCAAATAATTGTAAAGATTAGAAATGATATTAGGCCAGTGCTACCAATATAACTAACCAAAAAGTCATTCACTTCAAAGCCAACCAACCCAGATAGAATCGGACTATTTTCCTGATAAAAACCCAGGAAAATCATAAAACAGATCATGTAACAAAGTGCCCAACTCCATTGACGTAATAGTCTTTTTTTCGGGAGGCTAAAAAATAATAGTAAGCCAGTATAAAACATCAAGGAAGGTAAGATGAAGGCAGATAAACCAAAAAGCTGATAAATAAAAAAGTGAGCAGTAAGTGCACCAAGTTTATTAAGGATATTTTGAGATTGAACGTTTTTATCAAAAAAAGCCTCTAAAGTACTTTGATCGGTCTGCCAATTATAAAAATAAGAGAGGAAGGAAATCAAAATCAAAAATCCGACTAGCATCATAAAGCTTCCGAAGAGGATTTCTCTCCTTCTCTTCTTTTGATGTTGTTCCTCTGATAACATTGACGATTGCGAACTAGAACCCTTTTTAGCCATTAGTTGAACTTGTAAAACAAAAATACGAATTCATTAGTAAACCTATGTCAAATTCTATTAAGTGATTTGAAAGTAAAAAGGAAAAACCTCAAACTCCATAACAAGTTTAAGGTTTTATAATTATTAAAATAAGCAATCGATTTCTAGAAGTTCAAATCATTTTAAATCAAAACGATCTAAATGCATGACTTTACTCCAAGCTGCGACAAAATCTTTTACAAATTTTTCTTCACCATCTGTGCAACCATAAACCTCAGCAATTGCTCTTAACTCAGAGTTAGAACCAAAAATTAAATCTACACGTGTACCTTTCCATTTTATTTGGTCTGTGGTAAGGTCGCGTCCTTGAAATTCATTTTCGAAATCATCTGTTGCTTCCCAGGTAGTATTCATATCAAGAAGGTTGACAAAGAAATCATTAGATAGTGTTTCAGGCCGATTGGTAAGTACTCCATGTTCAGTCCCATCAAAGTTAGCATTTAACACCCGCATTCCACCAACCAAAGCGGTCATCTCTGGAGCGGTTAATGTCATTAGTTGGGCTTTGTCAATCAAAAGTTTTTCTGCACCTACAGCATATTGCTTTTTTAGATAGTTCCTAAATCCGTCTGCAAGTGGTTCCAAAACTGAGAAAGATTCAATGTCAGTTTTTTCCTGAGCTGCATCTGTTCTTCCAGCAGTAAAGGGAACGTTCACGTCGTAACCAGCATCTTTAGCAGCCTTCTCTACAGCTGCACTTCCAGCTAAAACAATTAGATCAGCTAGTGAAACTTGTTTTTTCTCATTTGAACTGTTAAAATCATCTTTAATGGCGGTCAAAATGTCAAGTACTTTTCCCAATTGAATGGGTTCATTTACGTCCCAATACTTTTGAGGAGATAAGCTTACTCTTGCACCATTGGCACCACCCCGCTTGTCAGAATTTCTAAATGTAGACGCTGAAGCCCAGGCCACTGAGATAAGTTGGGAAACCGATAATACAGAATCTAAAATCTTACCTTTTAAACTTAATTCATCAGTTTCGTCTATAAGTTCATGCGTCACTTTTGGGATAGGATCTTGCCAAATTAATTCTTCTTGAGGAACTTCTGAACCTAAATATCGATCTGCAGGTCCCATATCTCTATGAGTCAATTTGAACCAAGCCTTTGCGAAGGCATCTGCAAATTTATCAGGGTTTTCATAAAAGAATCTTGAAATGGGTTCATAAATAGGATCCATTTTTAATGCAATGTCTGAAGTTAACATCATTGGTGCATGTTTCTTTTTAGGGTTATGTGCATCAGGAACAGTTCCTAATCCAGCTCCGTCTTTGGGAATCCATTGAAATGCACCTCCTTGTCCTTTAGTGAGCTCCCACTCATATCCAAATAGGTTTTCAAAATAATTATTACTCCATTGAATAGGTGTAGTTGTCCAAGCACCCTCTAAACCACTCGTTATTGTGTGTTCACCTTTACCTGAGCCATAATTATTTTTCCAACCCATACTCATTTCTTCTAAACGTGCCCCTGCGGGTTCGGCTCCTACAAATTGATCAGCATCTGCAGCACCATGAGTTTTTCCAAAAGTATGCCCTCCAGCAATAAGTGCAACAGTTTCATGATCGTTCATAGCCATTCGTCCGAAAGTTTCACGAATATCATGTGCAGATTTAAGGGGATCAGGATTTCCGTTTGGTCCTTGTGGATTTACATAAATTAATCCCATTTGTACTGCTCCAAGAGGATTCTCTAATTCGCGGTCTCCCGTGTATCTTTTGTCTCCTAGCCATTCAGCTTCAGGTCCCCAATAAACATCCTCTTCCGGTTCCCATTGGTCCTCACGGCCACCCCCGAAACCATATGTCTCAAAACCCATGGACTCCATTGCACAGTTACCAGTTAAAACCATTAAATCTGCCCAGGAGAGTTTTTTACCATATTTCTGTTTAATAGGCCACAGTAAAAGTCTAGCTTTTTCTAGATTTGCATTATCGGGCCAGCTATTAAGTGGAGCAAATCGCAACATTCCAGTACCAGCTCCGCCGCGACCATCTGCAATTCTGTATGTACCGGCACTATGCCATGCCATTCTGACGAAGAACGGACCGTAATGCCCGTAATCCGCAGGCCACCATTCTTGAGAATTGGTCATTAACTCGTATAAATCTTCTTTGACAGCAGCCAGGTCTAACTTTTTAAACTCCTTTGCGTAATTAAAATTCTCATCCATCGGATCAGACAGGGATGAGTGTTGACGAAGTATATTTAGGTTTAATTGGTTTGGCCACCAATCCCTATTTGAACTACCACCACCTGCACCTTCCTTTAAAACACCGCCTAAGTAAGGGCATCTACTGACGTCTCCTTGTCCGTTTGATTTATTGTCCATGTATAAAATTATTATTTATTAATATTTACAAATTATGCTTATCAAATTTAATTTTAATTCCTGTAAAATTTAAAATTCTCAATAATAATTTCCACTTAAAGTATAAGGAAATCTAATCATGTAAAAGAATGGGATTAGACCTTTGTTAATGACCTTATTTTTACTTTAAAATAGGCAAAAATCAAAGTCATTATGGGACTAAGTAAATTAAATATTGAATAAATAAAATAATCGGCTACACTAACCCCCAGTACACTTGATTGATAAGCACCACAGGTATTCCATGGAATTAGTACAGAGGTTACAGTGCCAGAGTCTTCAAGTGTACGACTTAAGTTTTCTGGGGCAAGTTTTCTATCCTCATACGCCTTTTTAAACATTTTACCCGGAACAACAATAGCTAGGTATTGATCTGAAGCAGATAAATTGACTGTCAAACAAGAGGCTACTGTGCTTGCGAATAGTTGAAATACAGATTTTGTCCAATTTAAAAAAGCATTACTTATTGCTTGTAGTGCCCCTATAGCATCCATTATACCTCCAAAAACCATTGCACAAATTATGAGCCATACGGTTCCTAACATACCCTGCATTCCTCCCGAGGTAAATAATTCATTCAATAATTGTTCGGAGGTTATTATATTGGTTTTGATTGCAACAGCGTTTAAGATGCTTAGGAAAGCAACCTTAAAATTAAGTTTCTGAACTCCCGCCATCTCAACAAGTAAAACTGGCTGAAAAATTAAAGCAAAAAATGCTCCTAACATGGAACCCAAAAATAAAGCGATTAGTGGCGGTATTTTTTTTATAATCATTACAAGTACTAAAGCTGGAACTAAAAAGAGCCAAAGATTGATATTGAATTTTTCCGCAATAGCATTTTTGAAACTTGAAGTATCTACCTCTCCTGAGGTGGAATAGGTGAACCCTAACACTATAAAAACAAATAAGGTGATTGTAATTGTCGGTAGGGTAGTATAAAGCATGTATCGAATGTGGGTAAATAGCTCACTGCCAGCCATAGCTGGGGCTAAATTTGTTGTATCACTTAGAGGAGAAAGTTTATCGCCAAAATAAGCACCAGAGATTACTGCTCCGGCAATCATACCAGCTGGCAGTCCCAATGCTTTTCCAATTCCAATCAATGCTATTCCAACAGTTGCTGATGTGGACCAACTACTTCCTGTAGCCAACGAAATTAGAGTACATATCAATACACAAGAAGGAAGGAAAAAACTTGGACTGGCGATTTGAACTCCATAATAAATCATAGCAGGTATAATACCGCTTAGCAACCAAGTACCTGCAAGTGCTCCTACAAAAAGAAGAATTAGTATAGGAATGGTAACCGAAGCAATATTTTCTGCAATTTTTTGTAACATTAATTTGTAACTAATTTTGTTAAAAAAACCTACTAATCCTGCAATTGCTCCAGCGATCAGTAAAATAAATTGATTAGACCCTTTCAATGTATCATCCCCATAAATAGCTATATTGTAAGTCAATAAAATGATTAAAATAAGTAATGGAATTAATGCAGAGCGAAGCGAAAGCTTAGGGGTTTCCAATTGATTTATGTTTGACCTTTTCAAGTTAGGGTATTTTTATAAATTACTAATGAGGCAATCCCATACTTTTGTATTTTTGATTAATATTTCAAATAATAATATATGCAATCTTTTGACGTTGTCGTAATTGGATCTGGACCCGGAGGATACGTTGCAGCTATACGCTGTTCTCAATTGGGTATGAAAACCGCTTTAGTTGAAAAATATAATACCCTTGGGGGAACTTGCTTAAATGTAGGTTGTATTCCCTCGAAATCTCTTTTAGACTCTTCACATCACTACGAAGACGCTGTCAAACATTTTGAAGAACACGGGATTGAGATTCCCGGAGAGGTAAAGGTGAATTTGGAAAAAATGATTGGTAGAAAAGCAGCCGTGATTGAGCAAACAACTAAAGGAATTGATTTTTTAATGGATAAAAACAAAGTGACTGTTTTTAAGGGTATTGGATCATTTAAAGATGTAAATACCATTAATATATCTGGAGAAAAAAAGGAAGAAATATCGGCTAAATATACAATTATAGCTACAGGTTCTAAACCTGCGAGCTTATCATTTATTAAAACTGATAAAGAAAGAGTTATTACTTCAACTGAAGCATTGAAACTTAAAGAAATCCCAAAGCATCTCGTCATTATTGGAGGAGGAGTGATTGGGCTTGAATTAGGTCAAGTTTATAAAAGATTAGGGTCGGAAGTATCTGTTATCGAATATGCTGATAGGATCACTCCTGTAATGGATAGTGCACTTTCAAGAGAATTGACCAAGGTGATGAAAAAACAAAAAATAAAATTTTATCTCTCACACCAAGTCAATAAAGTAGAGCGAAAGGGAGATAATGTTACGGTTACTGCAATTGATAAAAAAGGCGTGGATGTATCTTTTGAAGGTGACTATTGTCTCGTATCTGTGGGAAGAAAGCCATATACCGACAAACTCAACGCCGAAGCCGCAGGAGTAAAATTAACTCAACGTGGACAGATTGAGGTCAATGATTATTTGCAAACATCTGCATCCAATATTTATGCGATTGGAGACGTAGTTAGAGGCGCTATGCTAGCTCATAAAGCTGAAGAGGAAGGAGTTATGGTCGCTGAGACGATTGCTGGACAAAAGCCTCACATTGATTATAATTTGATTCCTAACGTAATCTATACTTGGCCGGAGGTAGCTGCTGTTGGCAAAACTGAGGAAGAACTTAAAACTACTGGGGTTGATTACAAAATTGGTCAATTTCCTATGCGAGCACTAGGTCGATCCCGAGCAAGTGGTGATACTGACGGATTTATCAAAATATTGGCAGATTCTAAGACAGATGAGGTGCTCGGTGTACACATGATTGGCCCTCGGGTAGCCGATTTAATTGCTGAAGCAGTAGTTGCAATGGAGTTTAGGGCTTCTGCTGAGGACATATCACGTATGAGCCATTCCCATCCAACTTATGCCGAAGCAGTCAAAGAAGCCGCTTTAGCAGCTTCTGATAACCGACCATTACATATTTAGTCAGGAATTTAAAGCCTGCTCCATTTTAGTTTGAATTTCATCTAAAGCTAAATTTCCCAAACTACCAAGATGTGTGTGGTCTAATGTTTTTTTGGGGTGGTAATCACCTTTATTAATTGCTTCTCCCATTTTTTTATAAGCGTCTCTAAAGGGCATACCTTCTTTTACCCATTCGTTTAGAGTATCAACACTGAATACATATTGGTACTTTGGGTCCTCCAAAATGTCCTCTCTGATTTGTATTTCTTTCAAACTAAAAGTAAATATATCCAAACAAGCTTTTATATCTTCAATCCCGTCAATTATCAGCCCTTTGGCTAGTTGCAATTCTCTGTGGTAGCCTGAAGGCAAATTGGAAGTTAGCAATGCCAACTGATTGGGTAATCCTTGAATTATATTACTTTTACCTCTAATCAATTCAAAAACATCAGGATTTTTTTTGTGTGGCATTATACTCGATCCTGTGGTTAATCTATCTGGAAAACTCACAAAATTGTGTTCTTGTCCCATATATAAGCAAATATCATTTGCCATTTTTGAAAGGTTAGCCGACAATGATGCCATTGCAAAAGCTGTTGTCTTTTCTGCTTTACCTCTACTCATTTGAGCAGCAATAACATTGTATTTCAAATCTCCAAAATTCAAACTTTTTGTAGTTGATTTTCTGTCAATTGGAAATGAACTTCCAAAGCCTGCAGCACTGCCCAATGGATTTTGGTCAACTATTTTTTTGGCTGCATTCAAAAGTGTTACATCATCAATTAAACTTTCAGCATAAGCAGAAAACCAAAGGCCAAATGAAGAAGGCATAGCCACCTGAAAGTGGGTGTATCCAGGTAATAATTTGTCTTTGTGTTGTTTAGTAAGTTTTATTAAAAGCTTGAAGAAATCATATGTCATTGACTTGATTACTGATATCTCTTGTTTTAGATAAAGTTGCATCGCCACTAAAACTTGATCGTTTCTAGATCTTGCTGTGTGAATTTTTTTACCTAAATCACCCAATTTTTCAGTGAGGACAAACTCTATTTTAGAATGCATATCTTCAAAGTTATCATCAATCACAAACTTGCTATTTTCTGCCTGAATTTTGAGTTCTTTTAAAACATTCACTATTGCTTGAGTTTCGTATTCAGTCAATATTCCTATTTGATACAACATTTGAGCATGTGCAATAGAGGCCTGACAATCGTAGGCGGCCAGGTGCAGATCATATGCTCTGTCTTCACCCACAGTGAAATGGTCGATTTTTTTATGAGCCGGTGTGTTTTTTTGCCAAAGTTTCATTTGTCAGTTTTTTTTAATCTGTAATTATAATAATTTACCAATAAGGTCAATATAAATCTTAATAGCTTCCTCTATTTCATTTACAAAAATAAATTCGTTAGCAGTATGAGATCTAGTTGACAATCCTGGGCCAAGTTTTACAGAAGGGCAATTCAGTGCCGCTTGGTCGGAAAGGGTAGGAGACCCATAGGTTTTTCTACCTAGAGCAATCCCAGCCTGGACTAGTTCGTGATCTATTCCAATCGATGAGGAGTTTAACCTTAAAGATCTCGGCGTCATTTTACATGGAGCTGCTTCGACGAGTATTTTGGACAATTCTTCATTACTGTATTTATCGTTGACCCTAACATCAACTACCAAGTGAACACTCGCTGGTACGACATTATGTTCTTTTCCTGCTCTGACCTGTGTTACTGTAACTTTTACATCTCCCAAAAAGTCTGAGAATTTTTGCAGCTTAAAATTTTCGAACCAGTTTAACACTTCAGGTAGTTTCATGATGGGGTTGTCAGCATTTGGATGAGCTGCATGACCGGGTGTACCTGTGATGACTGCATCAAAAACTATTAAACCTTTTTCAGCAACGGCCAAATGCATTTCTGTAGGTTCTCCTACAATTGCAACGTCAATTTTAGGAAGCTTGGGAAGTAAACCACTTAGACTGTCATCGCCAGCAATTTCCTCCTCTGCTGAAGCTGTAACCAATAAGTTGTATTTTGGATTTTCTTTATTGAAATAATGGGTAAATAAAGCTATTAGTGAAACCAATGCACCACCAGCATCATTACTTCCAAGTCCATACAACTTTCCATCTTCGATTTTAGCTTCAAAAGGATCATTAGTATAGGCAGCATTAGGCTTTACTGTATCGTGATGAGAATTTAGTAAAAGGGTTGGTTTCTTCGAGTCAAAGGCCTTATTTTTTGCCCATAGATTATTACCATCTCTTTGGTAGGGAATTCCATAATGGTCAAACCATTCACCAATTCTGTCAGCAGTTTTATCCTCTTGCCTAGAAAAGGAAGGTATTCCAATCAGATCTTTTAACAAATCAATTGCAGCTGCGGTTAAATCACTCATCATCTAAAATTAGTTTCGTATACTTTATTTTCCCTGATATCATCTGTGGTGCTCCGATTTTAACTTCGGAAACTCCATTATTTAATGCCTCAAAACAGTTATCTATTTTAGGAATCATTCCAGAATGAATGATATTATTTATTTTTAATTCATTGTAACTATTGGGTGTAATCTCACTAATGACACTTTCTTTATCTACAATATTTTTTAAAACACCAGGCATTTCAAAACAATAGCAAAGCGAAACATCAAAAAATTTGGACAAACCTTTGGCAATACTAGCGGCAATTGTATCCGCATTGGTGTTAAGTAACTGTCCTTTTTGGTCGTGTGTTATTGCGCAACAAACTGGAACGTATTGGGCTTGCAATAAAAGTTTAAATAAGGTTGTGTTAATTCCAGTTACATCACCGACAAAACCGAAGTCAAATTCCTTCACCGGTCTTTTCACCGCCTGAATTGCATTACCATCTGCACCTGAGAGTCCGATTGCATTACAGCCCATGGCTTGCAATTGAGCAACCATATTTTTATTAATCTTTCCACCATAGAGCATCGTTACAATATCCAAATTTTCAGCATCAGTTATTCTTCTTCCATCAATTATTTTTACAGGAACACCTAGCTTTCTAGCCATAAGAGTGGCTTTTTTACCCCCACCATGTACCAAGATCTTGGCGCCTTTCATTTGGGTAAATGCAGTCAAAAAGTCAGCTAGTTTCTCATTATTCTCAATGACATTTCCACCGATTTTCACTATTGAAAGTTTATCCATTTTCTAAAAATTGTTTGAGTACTGCTTGTGCACTATAAATTCTATTTTGTGATTGCTGTATAACTAGTGAACTGGAACTATCCAAAACGCCATCAGCTGCAACAATATTCCTCCTTATAGGTAAACAGTGCATGAATTTCCCATTGTTCGTGAGCTTCATCTTTTTAGGAGTAATCATCCATTTATTGTCTGTTCTCAATATTTGTCCGTAATGTTCATATGAACACCAGTTTTTTGCGTAAATAAAATCAGCATTTTCAAAAGCTTCCTCTTGGTCGGTAAAGCATTTCACCCCCCTAGTTATGTCAGGATTAAGTGCGTATCCCTCTGGGTGTGCAATTATAAAATCCGCATCTAGGTTTCCCATCATCTTTACAAAAGAATTTCCAACAGCGTGGGGTAGTGCTTTCGGATGGGGCGCCCAAGTTAGAACTACTTTTGGTTTATGAGTTTTTTTAAATTCATTTAAAGTTATCGCATCAGCAAGTGCTTGCAGAGGATGCGCTGTCGCACTTTCCATATTTATAATTGGTACACTTGCGTATTTAGTAAAACTTCTTAAAACGATTTCAGCTTCATCTTTTTCTTTATCTGAGAGGGAGGCAAATGCCCTGATGGCAACCATATCACAATATTGTGAAACCACTGCTGCTGCTTCTCTCACATGTTCAGACCTAAGTCCGCTCATCTTTGTCCCGTCCTCAAATTCTAACGCCCATGATTCTTGACTAAAGTTCATGACCATGGTATTTAGGCCCAAATTTTGTGCAGCCTTCTGAGTACTGAGTCTTGTTCTTAAGCTAGGATTAAAAAAAAGTAGCCCTAAGGTCTTTCCTTTTCCTATACTATTAAGTTTACAAGGATTCTTTTTTAAATCCATCGCCAAGTCGAGGGTTTGGTTAAAATCAGTTAAGTCCGCTAATGTGATAAAATGGTTCATAATAAATCTTCTAATGCCTCAAAAAATCGATCGAAATGTTTTTTTTGGACTGTCAATGGTGGAAGAATTCTCAAAACATTTTTATTACTACTCCCACCTGTAAAAATATTTTTTTCATAAATCAGACTTTTTCTTAAAGGACCAACTTCAAAATCAAATGCTAAGCCTAGCATAAGTCCACGACCTTTTATTTTTATACCCTTAATCTTTTCGGCTTTAGCTCTAAAATAGGTTTCCATACTTTTAGCATGATGTTGTAATTTATCTTTTTTGATAATTTCCAATACAGCCAAAGAGGCTGAACATGCTAAATGATTACCACCAAAAGTAGTACCTAACATACCGTATTTGGGTTTTAAATCTGGATGAACTAGTATACCTCCAATAGGAAATCCGTTCCCCATTCCTTTTGCCATCGTGATCACATGTGGTTTAATGTTGTTTTGCTGAAAAGCAAAAAAGTTCCCAGATCTTGAAAAACCAGACTGAACTTCGTCAGCAATCAAGCAGGTATCGTATTTTTCACACAAGGTGTTCATTCCTAAAACAAAATCATCATCGGGGATATCTAATCCACCAACCCCCTGAATGGGTTCAAAAATGACTCCGCAGACATCACCTTTTTTCAATTCATCTTCCAATGCTTCTAAATCGTCAAATGGGATGAAAGTAACCTCTTGTTGCTGGTTTAGCGGGGCATTTATAGTTTGATTATCAGTTACAGCAACTGCGGCAGAAGTTCTGCCATGAAATGCGTTTTTAAAGGCAATAATTCTTTTTTTACCTGTATGAAAAGATGCTAATTTTAAAGCGTTTTCATTTGCCTCAGCTCCAGAACTACACAAGAATAATTGGTAATTGTGTAATCCGGATTGATCACCAATCTCATCTGCTAATTCTTGTTGTAATGGATTTTCTACTGCGTTGGAGTAAAATGCGATTTTATTAAGTTGTTGTTCCAATCGATTTACATAATGGGGGTGACTGTGCCCTATTGAAACAACGGCGTGCCCTCCATACAAATCCAAATATTCCTTTCCCGTTTCGTCATATACATAGACGTCTTTTGCCCTCACTGGGCATACTTCATAGAGTGGGTAAACGTCAAATAGTTTCATTTCTTAATTTCTTATTGAATTTTAATTTCATTTATTTTTTCAAAAGATGCCATTAAACCTCTGATAAGTGATGAGCTCAGCCCTTGATGTTCCATTTCATTCAGTCCAGTGATAGTACATCCTTGAGGAGTAGTTACCTTATCTATTTCAGTTTCAGGATGAGAATCTGTTTCAATTAACAGGCTGGCCGCTCCAAGGGCAGTATTCATTGACATTCTCATCGAATCGTCTGCATCAAAACCCATTTGAACTCCACCCTGAGTAGTAGCTCTTATCAATCGCATCCAAAAGGCGATTCCACTTGCACAAACAACTGTAGCAGCTTGCATTTGTTTTTCAGCTATTTTTATGGTCGTTCCCAAACCATTGAAAATAGCCTCTGCGATAGCAATTCTTTTTTCGCCTGCAATATTACAGCACAGACAAGTCATGGATTTACCGACAGAAATCGCAGTATTTGGCATACTTCTAATGACAGGGTAATTACTACCCAATTTCTCCTCCATTCTACTGATACTGTAGCCTGTGATAGCGGAGATCAATACGTGTTTGTTAGTCAAAGCACCTTTAATTTCTTCCAGAATTCCGTCAAACTGTCTTGGCTGGACAGTAAAAATTAAAATATCAGCGTTTTTGACAGCTTCTTGGTTGTCGGAAGTTATTTTTACATTGTTGTATTCCTCCCATTTTTCGATGGTACTGAGATCTCTTTTGGTTAGGTAAAGAGAGGTATAAGTGTTATTGTAAACTAAGCCTTTTGCAATACTCAGACCTAAATTACCTGATCCTATAATAGCTATTTTCATTTTTCTTCGCTTTTTTTTTAATATATACTAGCTTTGAGTCTAAGCCCCAAATCTTCTTCCCATCCCATGATGAGGTTCAAATTCTGAATCGCTTGTCCAGAAGCACCCTTTAATAAATTATCAATCGCTGAAGTAATCAATAATTGATCTTCATACTTGTGCAAATGTACTACACAATTATTGGTGTTCACCACTTGTTTTATGGCAATCTCTTTTGCAGAGACATTTGTAAAAAGATGAGAACAATAGTAATCTTTATATAAATTTTCCGCTAACTCAAGACTTTTCTCAAATCGAGTGTAGCAACTGGCAAAAATTCCTCTAGTAAAATTACCTCGCTGTGGTAAAAAGTAGATTTTTGGATTTTGCAACGTTTCTCTAACCTCCCCCAAGTGCTGGTGTCTAAAGGGTTTGTACCAAGAAATATTATTATTTCTCCAACTGAAATGTCCAGTAGAACTCAAACCTACCCCTGCACCTGTACTACCAGTAGTCGCATTTACATGAACAGCCTCTTTAATAAAATCTTCTTTTACCAAAGGTAGAAGCGCTAACTGAATTGCAGTTGCGAAACATCCGGGATTGGCAATTGCCTTAGCACCTTCAATTTTATTTTTTTGATATTCTGGTAAACCGTATACAAAATCATATTCTTGAAATTGAGCATCTTTTTCCAGCCTAAAGTCATTGCTCAAATCAATAATGATGGTTTGGGTTGAAAATCGGTTTTTCTTTAGGAACTCAACAGAATTTCCATGTCCAACACAAAGAAAAACTACATCAACCTCTGAATTTATATTATCTGTAAAACTCAGCTCAGACCTACCCAATAAATCGACATGGGTATCGTAAAGAGGAGTTCCAGGTCTTGTAGTACTGAAAACAAAATCCAGAACTAGTTTCGGATGATTAACCACTAATCTGATTAATTCTCCTCCAGTATATCCAGAACCACCAATTATACCTACTTTTTTCATTTTTATTTGTTTATATTTTGGTAAATCTTATTTTGATTGGACATTATTTTGATAAACCCTTTGGCTTCCTCTGCAGTCCAATCTTTATTTATTTCTCCGTAACTACCAAAGGTCGCACTCATTAAATCATTAGGGGAATCGATTCCTTTTAATTCAAACCTATAAGGGTGGAGTGTTACAAACACCTTCCCATTAACAGTGTTTTGACTACTAGCCAAAAAGGCTTCCAAATCTCTCATCACTGGATCTAAATATTGACCCTCGTGGAGTAACATTCCGTAAAAGTTACCCAATTGCTCCTTCTGAAACTGTTGCCATTTACTTAAGGTATGTTTCTCCAAAAGGTGATGAGACTTAATAATGATTAATGGTGCGGCGGCTTCAAATCCAACCCTACCCTTTATTCCAATAATAGTGTCTCCTACATGGGTATCTCTTCCAATACCAAACTTTTTGGCCTGTTGTTGAAGCTTCAAAATATTATTCACAGGAGATTCCGTCTTACCATTGATCCCTACCAATTCTCCTTTTTGAAAGTCCAAAACGACTTCTTCAGCTGTTTTTTTAGAGACTTGACTGGGGTAAGCAGATTCTGGTAAATTCTCATGGGAAGTAATGGTTTCTTTACCACCTATACTGGTACCCCACAATCCCTGATTTATAGAGTACTGTGCTTTTTCCCATGATAATTCAATACCATTTTCTTTTAAATAAGTAATTTCATCTCCTCTTGATAGCTGTAGATCTCTTATAGGGGTAATAATTTCAATTTCAGGGGCCATTACCTGAAAAATTAAATCAAATCTTACCTGATCGTTCCCTGCACCTGTGCTTCCATGAGCAATTGCACTCGCGTCAATACTTTTAGCGTATTGGATGATTTCAATGGCTTGCACAATTCTTTCCGCACTTACTGAAAGTGGATAGGTATTATTTTTTAGTACGTTACCATAAATCAAATATTGAACAACCTTTTGGTAAAAGGATGACAAAGCATCGATTGATTTATAGGTGTGTGCACCCATTTGAATTGCTTTAGCTTGCATATCCTCAATTTGAAGCTCATCAAACCCACCTGTGTTGACAGTTGCTGCATGAACTTGATAACCCTCTTTTGAGAGCTTCATTAAACAGTAAGAAGTGTCCAAACCACCACTGTAAGCCAATACTAATTTTTTATTTGCCATTTAACTCAATTTATTGTTTTTGCCCATTATTGGGATCGTATAACATTCCTGTACACAAACACATACTTCTCTCGGTTCTAGTTAAAACATCATAATTCTTACAGGTTTGACAACCTTTCCAAAATTCTGGATCGTCTGTCAACTCCGAAAAGGATACAGGTTGATAACCGAGTTCAAAATTAATACGCATAACTGCTTTTCCAGTTGTTATTCCGAAAATTTTAGCTTTAGGGAACTTTTGCTTAGAAAGATCAAATACGTTTTTCTTGATTATTTTCGCCAAACCCTTTCCTCTGTGTTTAGGTGAAACGATTAAACCTGAATGGGCTACATATTTTCCATGTCCCCAAACCTCTATGTAACAAAAACCTGCAAATTCATTATTTTCTATAGCTATTACTGCGTTCCCAGATTCAATTTTTTTAATGATGTACTCCGGTGTTCTTCTAGCAATACCAGTACCCCTCATTTTAGCTGAATCATCAATACAGCTGCAGATGGATTTGGCGTAAACGATATGTTTTGAATTTGCAATAACTATTTCCATTATTGACAAATGATATTTAAATTAAAAAATAGGTAAAAAGGTTTACAAAAGGAGACTGGACGCACCAGAGTCTCATATAGAGAGAAAAACCCGCTAGGGGCGGCGTGGACGTAACCTAACTTGGCTTTTTGCCAAAAAGGTTGCAATATAATATTTAGTTGCATCAATCATTTGAATTGCAAATATCCGAATTTTATTTTTTTTTACAAAAAAAGTCTGCAATGAAGTAGTTATTTAGTTATTGACTCCAATTTCAAAATCCTTAATTTTGCCTATGTTTAAAAAGTTTCAAACTCATTTATTGAAAAATTTTTCTCATTTAAAGAATCAAAAAATTCTTTTGGCTATAAGTGGGGGATTAGATAGTTGTGTCCTTTTATCCCTTTGTTTAAGACAAGGCTTGAATATTTCAATAGCCCATTGTAATTTTCAATTAAGGGGAATTGATAGTGATGAAGACGCACTTTGGGTTGAAAAATTAGCCGAGGATAAAAAACTGAAATGTTATATTAAAAAATTTGATACACTTTTTTATACTAATAATAAAAAATCTTCTGTTCAAATGGCGGCCAGGAAACTAAGATATGATTGGTTTAATGAATTATCAATAAAATACAACTATGAAGTAATTCTTGTAGCACATCACGCGGATGACGCCATAGAGACCTTTATGATAAATCTAATGAGGGGTTCTGGATTAAAAGGATTGGTGGGAATTCCTCAAACTAGGGGGAAGATTATTCGGCCTCTTTTACCCTTTACAAGAACAGAAATAATTAATTATGCTAATAAATTTAATATCGAATGGAGAGAAGATGCATCTAATGAAAAAACAGACTATTTGCGGAATGCACTAAGGCATAAAGTAATTCCTAATTGGAAGGCGATGGATTCTAGTTTCCACGATCAATTTAGAACTACGCTAGGACATTTGGAACAAGCAAAAATTGCTTTGGATTATGTGATTAATGATTTTAAAACAAAGTATTTTGTTGAAGGTGAACAACAAATTAAAATTTCAGTAGATAAGTTAAGACTGCTAAATCCTATTGACTTTTTCCTTCACGCTTTATTCGTTAATTATGGCTTTGATCATGTAAAAGACCTAAATCAACTATTGGATGCACAAAGTGGAAAACAATTGTTTTCTAAAACCCATCGACTCATTAAGGACCGCTCTTATTGGTTGCTTGCTGAGCATATGGGAGATTTTAACAAAACCTACACAATAGATCAAAATATTAAGAAAATCCAAACCCCTATAACATTGAAATTTGGCTTAAAGACTAAAATCAAAATTGCTGATAGAAATATTGCTTGTTTTAATAAAAAGCTATTAAAGTTCCCACTAACTTTGAGAAAGTGGAGGGAAAGTGACTTTTTTTACCCTAAAGGACTTGATGGTAGAAAGAAGTTAAGTAAATATTTTAAGGACGAAAAATTCTCCATACTTGATAAGGAAAACCAGTGGTTGCTTTGTTCAAGAGATGACATTATTTGGGTTGTGGGCAAACGAGTCGACGAAAGATATTCTATCGAAGAAAATTCAGAAGATAAATTGATAATTAGTTACTATGATTAAAAAGGTATTTTTCTTGTTGTTTTTTTGCACATTGGCAATTCAGTCCCAAGAACATGTATTATGGACTACACATTTGGAAAAAGTTACCTACGATACCTATCTGCTAAAATTTAAAGCAAAAATCCAATCTAAGTGGCACCTGTACTCTCAAAACCTACCTGAAAATGGTCCTTTACCTACTGAGTTTGTTTTTAAAGGAGTGGAAGAACATTATGATTTAGTAGGAATTACTAAAGAGAGTAAAACCAAAACAGCTTTTGATCCAATTTTTCAAATGGAGGTGTCTTGGTTTGACAATGAAGCTCTCTTTGAGCAAAAAATAAAACTACGGAACCTAGATATAGCATTTATTGAAGGTGAAATCAATTATCAGGCTTGCGATGATAAGCTTTGCATATTTAGAAATGAATATTTTCGCTTTGTGTTTGATAAATCAAAAGTAGTTATTGAAGACAAAAAGGTTATTGATACTAGTAGTTTAAAAAAAACTTCAGCATTAAAACTCGATTTAAAGAATGAAAAACTATTAAATTATAACGAACAAAAAAAGAGTGAAAATTCATTATTAAATTTTTTCTTATTAGGTTTCATAGGAGGTATAATTGCCTTATTGACTCCTTGTGTTTTTCCTATGATTCCATTAACAGTTTCGTTTTTTCTAAAACAAAGTACAATTAAAGGTAAGGGGGTTCGCCGGGCTTTGATTTACAGTTTTTTTATTATTATAATTTATATAATATTTAGTTTACCCTTTCATTTTTTGGATGCAGTTGATCCACAAATTCTCAATACTATTTCTACTAATATTATTATGAATTTAATCTTTTTTGTGGTATTTGTCTTTTTTGCTTTTTCTTTTTTTGGTTATTATGAACTCACTTTACCTAGTTCTTGGGGAAACCTTTCAGATAGTGCTTCTTCTTCAGGTGGTGTTTTAGGTTTGTTTTTTATGGCATTGACATTAGCGATTGTATCTTTTTCATGTACGGGTCCTATTTTGGGATCGTTATTAGTTGGATCTTTGACTGCTGAGGGTGGAGCCACCCAATTGACTCTTGGAATGGCAGGATTCGGTTTTGCTTTAGCATTACCTTTTGGACTTCTTGCCCTTTTTCCAAGTGTTTTAAAGTCTATCCCCAAATCTGGTGGATGGATGACTAAGGTAAAAGTGACTTTGGGTTTTTTGGAATTGGCTTTGGCATTGAAGTTTCTTTCCAATGCTGATTTGGTAGCTCATTGGGGGATTTTAAAGCGGGAAGTATTTATTGTAATTTGGTTGATTATCTCTCTTTTATTATTTGTATACCTTATGGGTTGGTTATACTTTCCCCATGACGTTAAAACCAATAAGATTAATAAATTACAGCGTTTCTTCGCTTTTTTGGTCTTTTTATTTTCAATCTACTTAATTCCAGGGTTAGGAAAGAACCAAACAGGACAATTGACTTTACTAAGTGGATTTCCTCCACCAGCATTTTACAGTGTTTACACTTCGGATTCTGAATGTCCATTGGGGTTGAACTGTTTTAAAGATTTTGAGGAGGGTAGGGCATATGCAGAGGCTAACAACAAGCCTATTTTATTAGATTTTACCGGATGGGCTTGTGTAAACTGCAGAAAGATGGAAGAAAATGTTTGGTCACAGCCTGAGGTATTTAGATTATTAAATGAAGAATATGTTATAATCTCTCTTTATGTGGATGATCGAGAATTATTACCTGATGTTGATCAATTTAATTTTCAATATCCCAATGGTCGTGTCAAGAGCATAAAAACTATAGGAGAAAAATGGGCAACTTTTCAAAGTCTTAATTTTGGTTCAGCATCTCAACCATTTTACATGTTGTTATCGTCCAATGGAACTATTCTCAATAACTCAGTTCAATATACTAATGCACAAATTTATGAGGATTGGTTAAAGGAGGGTATAAAGAAGTTTAAATCTATACCTAGTTTTTAAAACTACCAAGGAAAATAGCTCATTTGACTAAAAATAATATTTAGGTTTTATACAGTTAAATTTACAAATAAATTAACTTGATTTTAAAGTTTTTCCTAAAAGGAGATTGATTACTTTTCAAAATAAACTTCATCTAGCGGTACCCGGAACCGAGGTCCGTAAATTCCTTTTTTAGTTCTAATTCCACAACCAATAACCATACTTATTTCGGCGCTATTAGGCAAGCCAACTATTTTTTTAACTTTTAATGAATCAAACCCCTCCATTGTACATGTATCATAACCATAACCAGACATACTTACTAGAAAATTTTGTGCTGCTAAAGCAGTGCTCTTATGGACCACTACTCTCATATCAGATTTCTTTACTTGTCTGTAAACAACCTTTTTTAATCCTTTAATATAGGTAATGATGTGGACCATCAAACCTCTTATAATTCCAATGCTGTATATTTTGGGAAGGATTTTTTGATAATATGAAATAGCTCCTTTGGTTTTCTTAAGGTCTTTTTTTTTCGATTTTTCAAATTCAGATTTAATAAATGCGATATTTGAGGCAACTCTTTTTTCCCAAAGATCTTTTCTAACAACAGGAATTACGAATTGTTTAGCTGTTTTCGCTGCAGGTTGGTTAAAGCACGCGACCGCAATTTGCTGAATAACCTCCGGACTTGTAATATGGTAAAATTCCCATAATTGTAAATTACTGCTGTTTGGCGCTAAAACCCCTTGTGAAATACATTTTTTTACAATTTGGGAATCAATTTCTTTGTCTTTATCGAATACTCTTACTGATCTCCTGAATCCAATTGCTTCACTGACCTTTTTTTCTGGCATTAAATATTTTTTATTAAAAATTTCAGCAAAGATAGTGACTTTGGATAAGGTGCATACCTCCCAGGGAGATCAAACCAAAAAGATCTTTTAATAAACGGTTTTTCGTGAGAAAAATTTTTAAAACTATATTTACCATGATAAGCTCCCATTCCACTTTGGCCTATTCCACCAAACGGCAGGTTATCATTTGCAAATTGAATGATTGAGTCATTTGCAACTCCACCACCAAATGAATACCGATTGAATAATTGGTTGATAAATTTGTTTCTCTTTGAAAATACATAAAAAGCTAAAGGTCTTTCTTGTGATTTTAAGAAATAATGGATTTCTGATTCCTTATCGTAAGAAATTATTGGTAATACTGGACCAAAAATTTCTTCTTTCATTAACACACTTTCCTTGGAAATATTTTCCACTAATGTGGGACTGAAGTACAGACTTTTTTCATCTGTTTCCCCTCCATAAATTACCTTTTCACCTTTAATTGCCGTTTTAAGCTTCTTAAAATGATTTACATGAGCAATACGGCCATAATCATCTGATTTTTTTTGATTTTTTCCAAAGGCTCGTTCAATTTCTTTAGTTATTGCGGTTACTAATTTTGATTTAATTTTTTCATTAACTAATAAGTAATCTGGAGCAATACAAGTTTGTCCACAGTTTAAGAATTTCCCCCAAACAATTCTTTTTGCAGTAATACCTATTGGAGCCGAGTCATCTACAACACATGGACTTTTCCCCCCCAATTCGAGTGTAGTTGGTGTTAAGTGGAGTGCGGCAGCTTTAGCAATAATTTTTCCTACTCTAGTGCTTCCAGTGAACATAATAAAATCCCAACGTTTTTTTAGCAATTCTGAAGCGACTGTAGAATCCCCCTCCAAAACAGACACGTGTCCAGAATCAAAAACATTTCTTATAATTTTTTGGATAACACCTGATGTATGAGGTGCGTATTCTGAAGGTTTTAAAACCACCGTATTACCCGCTGCAACTGCTCCAATTAAGGGAGTTATGGCAAGCTGAAAAGGATAGTTCCATGGACTTATCATCAAAGTATTTCCAAAAGGCTCAGGTTTGATATAATCTTTAGAAGGAAAATTAATTAAACTACTTTTTGCTCGACGAGTTTTGTTCCAAAGCGGAAGCATTTTAATCATTAATGAAAGTTCCTTATCAACCAAAACAGTTTCTGAAGTCATAGCTTCAAAAGTAGGTTTACGCATATCTTGCTTTAGAGCTTCGTGAATCTCTAATTCCCTCGTGTTTATTTCTTTTCTAAGGGATTTTAATTTTTGAATTCGATACGCATTAGTTTTTGTGATTTGTGAAGCGAAAAAATCTTTTTGCTTTTTATATAAATTAGATACTACTTTACTTATATCATTACTCATTCTTTGGTATTTTTGGACATTATTCCATTCTAAATATAAGTCAAATTGATTTGTTCATTTTTTTTAGTTTTGAATGTATTAATAAATGTTACATAATTAATTGATTTACATTAATTTAGATAGAATTAAATTAATTTGAACATAGTGAAAATTAGTAGATATAATACCAAATTCAAAGCTACACACATAATTTAGCAATAAATTAGTCCTAATGGCTCTTAATAAATTTAGCAAACGAGTAACGCAAGATCCTACTCAACCTGCAGCTCAAGCTATGCTTCACGCAATTGGAATGACTGATGAGGATTTTCAAAAGCCCCTAATAGGTATTGCTAGTACAGGCTATGAGGGAAATCCTTGCAATATGCATTTAAACGATCTTTCTGTCCATGTTAAGGATGGTATTGCTCCTTACGATATGCTAGGATTAATCTTTAATACAATCGGTGTAAGTGACGGTATTTCCATGGGAACCCCTGGAATGCGATTCTCTCTGCCCTCAAGAGATGTAATTGCAGATTCTGTGGAAACCGTTGTGCAGGCAATGTCATATGATGGTTTAGTAACTGTAGTTGGTTGTGATAAAAACATGCCAGGTGCTTTGATGGCAATGTTGCGTTTAAATCGACCAAGTATCTTAGTTTATGGTGGAACTATTGCCTCTGGTTGTGTTCGTGATAAAGAATTGGATGTTGTTTCAGCTTTTGAAGCTTGGGGAGAAAAAGTTGCTGGGAAGATTGATGAAAAAGAATATAAAAAAGTAATAAGAAACGCTTGTCCCGGGGCAGGGGCATGTGGAGGAATGTATACTGCTAATACAATGGCTTCCGCAATAGAGGCATTGGGTATGGGATTACCATACAGCTCGTCAAATCCTGCAGTAAGTGCTGAAAAAATTGAGGACTGTAAGGCTGTTGGTAAAGCCTTACGTGGACTAATTGAGCAAGACTTAAAACCCTTGGATATTGTTACAAAAAAATCATTGGAGAATGCTCTTCGACTAATTGCAGTCCTTGGAGGATCTACCAATGCAGTTCTCCATTTTCTTGCAATAGCTCATGCCGCCAAGATTGTTCTAACCATCGATGACTTTCAGAGAATTAGCGACACGACTCCATTTCTTGCTGACCTTAAACCGAGTGGAAAGTATTTAATGAAGGATCTTCATGCGATTGGAGGTATTCCAGCAGTCCTTAAGTTTATGTTGGAGAATGAAATGTTACATGGAGATTGCATTACGGTTACTGGTAAAACTTTAGCTGAAAATTTAGAAAGTTTGCAAGGGTTACAAAACGGTCAAGATTTAATTAGACCGTTAGATAATCCTATAAAACCAACGGGTCACATCAGAATACTAAAAGGTAATTTAGCATCTCAAGGTTCAGTAGCAAAAATAACCGGAAAGGAAGGTTTGAAGTTTGTTGGACCGGCTCGAGTTTTTGACGGTGAATATGAAGCAAACACTGGAATAGGAGAGGGTAAAGTCCAAAAAGGAGATGTAGTTGTAATTCGATATGAAGGTCCTAAAGGGGGGCCAGGTATGCCAGAAATGTTAAAACCTACTGCCGCAATTATGGGAGCAGGACTAGGAAAAAATGTCGCTTTAATTACAGATGGGCGATTCTCTGGAGGAACCCATGGATTTGTTGTTGGACATATAGTCCCTGAGGCCCAAGAAGGTGGAGTAATCGGATTAATTGAGGATGGTGATAAAATAACTATTGATGCTGAAACCAATACCTTGAGTGTTGATGTTTCAGATGAGTTATTAGAAAGTAGAAAATCTAGGTGGGTTAAACCCCCTTATAAATTTACCCAAGGGGTATTACATAAATATATTAAAAGTGTAGCAACTGCCTCTGAAGGTTGTGTTACCGATAGCTAGTTTATAAAAAATGAAGACAAGAGATCAAATTGCCTTACAGGAGGCGGAATCTGAAACTATTAAAATTTCTGGAGCAGAGGCGGTTATACGCTGTTTGCTTGCCGAGGGAGTAGATTTAATTTACGGCTACCCCGGTGGAGCGATTATGCCTGTTTATGATGAACTTTATAAATTTCAAGATCAGCTTAATCACGTGCTAACTAGGCATGAGCAGGGTGCTACTCATGCTGCTCAAGGTTTTGCTAGAACTTCTGGTAAAGTTGGAGTTGCAATCGCAACTTCTGGTCCCGGGGCAACGAACCTTGTAACTGGTATCGCTGATGCTCAAATTGATTCTACACCAATGGTTTGTATTACAGGTCAAGTTGCCTCCCACTTGCTTGGTTCTGATGCTTTTCAAGAAACTGATATTATAGGTTTGTCCACGCCTGTTACCAAATGGAACTATCAAATTACACAGGCTTCTGAAATACCGGAAATTTTTGCAAAAGCTTTTTATGTAGCTAAATCTGGAAGGCCAGGACCAGTTTTAATTGATATTACTAAAGATGCCCAATTTGATAGCTTTGACTTTAGTTACAAGAAATGTTTGGGAGTTAGAAGTTACAATCCTGTTCCTAAATTAGATGTTGATGCAGTCACCCAAGCCGCTGAATTAATTAATAATGCCGAAAAACCTTTTATTGTATGGGGTCAAGGGGTAATTCTTGGTGAGGCCGAACAAGAGTTTAAAGATTTTGTAGAAAAATCTGGAATTCCTGCTGCCTGGACTATTTTAGGCCTTTCTGCATTAGCGACTTCTCATCCACAAAACGTTGGAATGGTTGGAATGCATGGAAATTACGGTCCTAATATTTTGACTAACGAGTGTGATCTTCTTATTGCCATTGGAATGCGATTCGACGATCGGGTAACTGGAGATTTAAATACTTATGCCAAGCAGGCAAAAGTAATTCATTTTGAAATTGATCCTGCAGAAGTCGATAAGAACGTAAGAGCTGATGTACCGGTTTTAGGTAATTGCAAACAAAGTTTGAAAGCACTACTCCCTTTGGTTGAGAAAAAGTCTCATCCTAAATGGATGCAAAGATTTGATGACTTAATGAAAATTGAGGTTAAAGAGGTTATTGATAAAGATTTGCGCCCTCAGAAAGAAGGGTTAAGCATGGGAGAAGTTATCGTTTCAATAAATAAACATACAAAAGGAGATGCAGTTATAGTGACTGATGTTGGGCAACACCAAATGGTTACCTGTAGATATGCCGAGTTTATTCGCTCAAAAAGTAATGTAACTTCGGGAGGGTTGGGTACCATGGGATTCGCACTTCCCGCAGCATTGGGTGCAAAAATGGGAGCGCCAGAAAGAGAAGTTGTTGCTGTAATAGGTGATGGAGGCTATCAAATGACTATCCAAGAATTAGGAACAATTTTTCAAACTCAAGCTGCAGTTAAAATTGTAGTTTTAAATAACGATTTTCTTGGTATGGTAAGGCAATGGCAACAACTTTTTTTTGATAAACGTTACGCCTCAACCGAAATGGTTAACCCTGATTTTGTTACCATTGCAAAGGGCTACTTTTTAGATGCCAAGCGCGTGGATAAAAGAAAAAATTTAGATGCAGCCGTGGCCGAGATGATTGCTTCTGATAAACCATATTTCCTTGAAGTTTGTGTTGAAAAAGAGGATAATGTTTTCCCTATGATACCCACTGGCGCATCTGTTTCTGATATTCGATTAAAATAATTATTGCAGTGAAAGAATTAAAAACTTATACTATATCGATTTACTCGGAGAACAATGTCGGTTTACTAAACCGTATTTCCTCAATTTTTCTTAAAAGACATTTTAATATTGAAAGTCTTACCACATCCCAATCTGAAATTAAAGATGTTTTTAGATTCGTAATTGTTGTAAATATAGATGAATTAAAAGTTAAAAAATTAATCCAACAAATTGAAAAACAAGTTGACGTAATCAAAGCCTATTATCATACAGATGAAGAAACCATTTTCCAAGAAACAGCACTTTATAAAGTAAAATCTAGTTCGCTTTTTGAGGAAAGACATATTCAAAACATTATAAAAGAAAGTCATGCTAATATTGTAACCGTCTCTCCGGAGTTCTTTGTTA
>ERZ802830.880-NODE-880-length-29594-cov-7.06585_pt1 | contig 29594 bp, 18 predicted proteins | sample MGYA00345654_ERZ802830 | MGnify/ENA primary metagenome ERZ802830 (study PRJEB30503, sample SAMEA104212375) | marine metagenome | biome: Westerlies Biome; feature: [SRF] surface water layer (ENVO:00010504) within the epipelagic zone...; material: water...
CTTTTTCAGAAATCCTACAGGGTTAATTCATATGCCGCGGATGACGCTTCGATGAGATCGATAATTGCCGAGTAGTTCGCGTGCTCGATTTGACTCATGATCTGAAATGATTGAGTAATCCTAAGAAGCAGATGCGGGGGATAAACTAGAAGCTAGAAAAGCATTCACTGATAAAAACTGTTGAGGAATACTCGAGTATACAGAGAAGCATGGTGTATGAACCTTTCAGATTTTGACTTCAGGTAAAATAACCTTAATTAATTCCTTATCATCATCAGGAAGAAGCAACAGATCATCTGTGTATTTTATTCCAGCTGGTCGACTCCAATATTCCTCATGTTGTTGATCAAATTCTTCCCAATTCTGAACAGGTTGAAGTTCCATATTTTGATCCCAACATAGTTGCCCTATATTGGATTGCTTCCGAAGGGCACTAATTTTAACAGCTAGAGCTTTGACCTTTTCTTGTCTCTCCTCGTTCAGTTTGACCTCAAGGGGAATAATCCCATAGTAGGGGATGGCTTTTTTATGCTTAACAATGGTCAGGTAGTTATCAAAGAGTGTTGTTGAGTTTTCTTTATGCCCCATTCGCATCTTGGTGCATCCTTCATTTCCCCACAGCGCCAAATGATGACTGGCGAAAGTATGCCGCGCTGAATTTGTAGGTATTTTAATTCCTGTTTCCTTTTCAAACTCTTTTTTTCTGCTGCTGTAACGCTGAAAAAAATCTCCGTGGAATACTGGACCTTTTAATGTCCCTATCTTGCTTTCAACTAATATTAACCACTTTTTAGCGTGTTCAGGTATGGGGAGGATTTTACTTTGGCCCTTTTTTTCTTCGTTAGCATAGATTGATAATTCCCACCCAGTCAGATCTGGTAAATTTAGACTCTCTGAATATTCAGCATCCCTGTCTAAATCATCCCAACTCACAAGATCCCTTTCCTCTGATCGAACTCCACAAAACCAACTTAAAACATTTGCAGCGAGGTCAAACCACGTCTCCCTGCGGTAATCTTTTCTTATGCTCTTCGCTCTTCTTTCAAGAAAAAGAAAAAACTTTTCAGCGTCTTGAGCAAAAATAATTTTTGGCCTGATGTTCCCATCCCGCTCTTCCCGAATTACTAGCTTTTCGAATGGGTTTAGAGCTTTCGAACAGTAATTTTTGTCAGCCATTGTCCCCCAAAAACCACACAAGACATTTCGATAAGAGTTCCAAGTGTTGGGGGACCATTTAGCACCCTTCTTTTTAATCCATTCAGCTTCTCTGGTTTTGAGCCATTTTTCTACCTCTTCAGCTGTAATGCTAATTAGCAAACGCTTACCAAAGCTTTTTAGAAATGGTTTAAAATTTGAATTAAAGTTCTTGTGGTCTTTGGAAGCTGATGTGTCTCTCAGCCCTCGATCTTTCTGACGTTCCAAATGGAGATCGACAGCTTGGGCTACTGTTATTCTTCCTGCTTTAGGACAACCATGCTTTAAAAAGAAATCGACTGCATCAAGAATATCATAGGGAGTATCTTTAAGCTTTTGAACAGCCGTGTTGCTTCGTAAGGCAAGCTCGATTGATAGCGATTCTGAGACTGTGCTATTATCTTCTTGAACAGACTTGTTCCAAAGCTGCTTGAAGAGCTGAGCAAATTCTAAACCTTCTTTAAAGCGCTTGGGAACGCGATTCCCATTTTTACCAATGCCAATATTAGCTTTAACGCCTTTGGCGTCAGTATAGAGCTTTTTAATTGTTCTTTTTTGCCAAACCTTTTTCGCTGACTGCTCTACCTGATGTTTAACAGCTTCTTTTTGTTGATTAATTTCCTTCATTTTAAGCCAGTCAGAAAATGTGACACTTTCTGTGACACTTTTGGCTTAAAAACTAAATCATGGAATATGAGCTAACAAGTTAAATTACTGGAAACAAGTAGTTTTCAACTGGGAACAGCAACAATATTCAGCTTGATCACGACTTCATCCCTGATGAGGTTATCGGCTTTGCCCGGGTATTCGATATTGAAGTCGAATCGCTTGATAAAGAATTCTGCATTCACTTTCACTTCGGTCTCCGATACCTGAATTTCAGCAGGAAAGGTAATACTTTTAGTCACCCCGTGCAGATTGAAGTTTCCGGTAATGTTATATCCGTCATCTGCCTTTTCAATAAGCGTCGTCTTGAATGTGGTTGTTGGATGACTGGGCACATCAAAGAAATCCGCATTTTTAAGATGCCCTGTCAATTTGTCACTGTCCGACCAGGTGGAATCCATATCGATCTCAACACTGGTTCCATTGGGAACCAACTGACCATCCTTCACCACGATGGTGGCGGTAAATGTTTCAAACCCACCTTCATGACTCCCCGTCACCTTGGACCCTTCAAATCCGATCCTGGAATCCGCAGTGGAAACAAATGCTTTCCCCTCTGCAGGAGCTGCGGATTCTTCTGTAGCTGAAGTCACTTCAGCTTCATTGACATTATCGGCAGGGTTGTTACAGGCAGTGAAGCACAGGGTGATGGCTGCTACAGCCGCAAAAAAGAATTGATTTTTATAATTATTCATTGTCATGGAAATTTTGAGATTAACTTTGATAATTACTAATCGGAAGACAAAAAAACAGCGCAAGGTTACACGATTTCTTTGATTCATATGAATGCATACAAAAACCAGACCTCGCCCATGGGGAATGAATGTTTGAATAAGAGATCCTGATCCTGTAATAATGATTGTGATTTCCCTTTAACATTTCTCAAAACCATGAAGACAACTCGCAGGAATTTTTTGAAATCCACATCCGTGGCCACAATCGCAGCACCTTTTATTCTTCCCTCTCATATCTGGTCCGCAGAGGTGAAACCGAATGATCGCATTAACATGGGTTTTATCGGGATGGGAAAACAGAACCAGCATCTTTTGCGTCATTTCATGAATTTGCCAGGAACGCAGGCAGTTGCCGTCTGTGATGTGGATTCATCACGTCGCAAGGATGCACGTCAACGCGTGGAACGTCATTATACCGATAAAAACCAGACCGGATCTTTCCGTGGATGTGAGGACTACATCGATTACCAGAAACTGTTGGAGCGTGACGACATTGATGCGGTCTGCATTGCAACCCCCGATCATTGGCACGCCCTGATGGCGACAGATGCGGCGAAAGCCAAGAAAGATATCTACTGCGAAAAACCTCTTTGCCAATCCATCAAGGAAGCCCGACGCATGGTCAATGCCGTGCGATACAACAAACGCATTTTTCAAACCGGCAGCATGCAGCGGTCGTCGGAAGAATTCCGTGTCGCTTGCGAGCTGGTTCGAAATGGGATCATTGGCCCGATCTCCCGAGTGGAGGTTTCCGTTGGAGGCCCCGCCAAAGTTTGTGATCTCCCGGAGGAGGCCATCGAACCAGGTCTCGATTGGGATCGATGGCTGGGGCCTGCCCCCAAACGTGCATACAACGCTGCGCTGAGCCCGCGCGGCGTTCACAACCACTATCCTGCGTGGAGAAACTACCGCGAATATGGAGGCGGCGGTGTGACGGATTGGGGTGCACATCATTTTGACATAGCACAATGGGGCTTGGGTATGGACAACGAGGGACCACGACGCATTTATCCATCCAAAAAACCAGAATCAGGCAATGGAGTGCGCATGGTGTATCAAAGCGGCATTGAAATGCTCCACACCGAAGGCAATGGGGTCACCTTCTTCGGCAGGGACGGCAAGGTCAACGTCAACCGGGGCAGGTTCAATTTCTGGCTTGGCGACAAGCAGATCGCGGACAATCGCAAACAATGCAACCAGGTCGCAGAGGAATATCTCGCCGATGCCAAAGTGCGTCTGTACAAATCAAAAGATCATAAAAAAGACTTCCTTGATTGCATGCGCACTCGCACACGCCCCATAGCTGACGTCGAAATCGGTGCACGCACCGTGACCGTTTGTCACCTTGTCAATCTATCCTATTACCATAACGAGCCCATGCACTGGAATCCATTCCGTGAACAGTTCGTGAATGGCAAAGGAAAGAAAGAGTGGCTGGACGTGGAGCATCGCGCGCCCTATAGCTTCAGCTGATTGAGTCCCAGGAGGGGGCGATCATGTCAATACTTTCGCAACAATCAGTCACAGATAAAGGGGGATCATACCAATACCCCTTTATCTGAAGGCAAAAGGTTTCGTTTTACCAAATTGAACCCATTCGATCTCCATTTCGGCCGGGGTCAGCAGGTTCGAATGCACGTAGATGCCATACCGTAATTGAATCGATTCACCCTTTTTGAGAATGCGGTCGCCGTCAAAGGTCAGGCAAGCACCCATCCAACCGTCATTGCGGATGTGAAACACGGAAGGATGATTGGGGTTTTTTGGGTGATCCATGAGTGTAAGCCCTTCGACAACACCGCTGGCTATTTGACCTGAGTAATCAACCCAGCGGGCGGATTTCCAGAAAGTCTCCTCCTCATTGATTTGACCATTGGAATTGATGATGCGACCTCCTCCGTCGTTAACGCCGATTGATTTTGCCATGCGCACACCGATCATTCCAAAAGGAGTTTTCCGAATGGTCACTTCCGGAAGAACAGCCTCCAGTTTGAGATCGATGATCATCAGATACTGGCCCTCCGGGCGAGCCTCGGCAACGATGCGTCGCCGTTCCTTGAAAACGACCTGATCCTCCGGATCCTTCCATAAGCTCGAAGAAACCACTCCTGCATGGATATCGGAATCTTCCAAAGAATCCACTTTTTGATGAACGATACGACCTTTGTTTTCGCCTCGATCTCCCCAGAAATCGATCTCATTGATCATATGATGCGAGATCCAGACACTGTTGTGATGGCTGTGGCCATGAGGGTCATGCGGATGCCCCAATCGAGTGAGAGAAAGCCCTGAAGGACCATTGACCGGATAAATGAATGGGCGACGCAACTCGTTTCCAAAGTGAAAGCGCAGCAACTCCGTGCCCTTGTTCTGGATGGAGACTTCATCATGCGGCAATGGAAGTGCCTGCATCTCGGGGATGGGTTTGGGACGATATCCGCTTGAGTCGGACGACTCAGCAATCAAAGTGGAATAGCCCGACAGACAGAAACTCAAGGCCAGGCATGAAACAACTTTGGACGAAGATGAACCAGCTCGAGTATCAAGCCTGAACAGGTTCCGGATTTTTTCGAATCTTGGCAACCACATCACTGAACACTGTATAGACCAAGGGAACCACAAACAAAGTCAAAAAGGTACTCGTCAACATCCCCCCCACAATCACGATCCCCATGGGGCGACGACTCTCAGCACCCGCTCCAAAACCTATGGCAATGGGAAGAATTCCCGAAATCGTCGAGACCGCCGTCATCAGGATAGGCCGCAATCGCACGGCACCCGATTGAACCATGGCCTGATGCGCATTCATGCCCTGCTCCTTCAATTGATTCGCGAACTCGACCAGCAGAATCCCATTCTTGGTCACCAATCCAACCAACAACACCATTCCAATTTGACTGAACAGATTGATGTTCATGGCAGGGATGGGAGGAATCCAGCCTGACTTACCCAAAGCACCCAGCAACCAGAGCAATCCAAGTGCACCCACCGCAGCGAGAGGGACCGTCAACATCACGGTCAATGGATGAACCAGACTTTCAAACTGAGAAGCGAGTACCATGTAAACAATGATCAAGGCCAGGATGAGGATCCAATAGATCTCCTTGCCGGCATCCTGAAGATCACGGGATTCGCCAGACCAATCATAAAGAAAACCTGATGGCATCTGTTCGTCCAGCATGCCCTTGACCTTTTCCACTGTCGTTCCCATCGTCACACCCACCGGAGTACCCGAAATGGTGGCGCTTCTGATACGGTTGTAACGTTCGATCTTGTTCGGCGCAACACCCACCTCACGCCGCACAATACTTGACAATTGAACGAGGCTCCCCTCCCGATTCCGGACGTATATTTTGTCCAGATCACCGGGCGTCAAACGATTGGTTCTTTGAAGCTGAGCGATCACATCGTATTCCTTGCCCTCTTTTTTGATCCGGCTGACATCAAGCCCTCCAAAAAGAATCTGCAAGGTTCTGGAAATATCCTGGATGGAAACACCCAGTGCAGCAGCACGGTCACGATCGATATCCAGTTTCAGCTCCGGCTTGTTGTACTCAAAGGAACTTTGGATGTTCTGAATGAAGCCGGATTGCTGCAACTGATTCACAAAATCTGAGACAAAGGTATCCAACTCTTCGAGATCACCCGCCTGAATCACGACCTGAAAAGGCGAACGAAAGCTACGGTTGATAGTTTTTGGAATGGTAGGAATCGCAATGGCGCCTTCGACTTCCGTGAAAAAGCGTTGCCGAATACCACCCGGACTATTCACAATTTCCTGCACAGATCGATCACGCTCCTCCTTCAGATGGACGAAGACGATGCCATTGTTAGCCAGACCAGGTCCTGAAAAACCAGGCGCTACCAGGGAGCCATAAATTTCAACTTCAGGCGTCTCGGAAAGAATTTTTTCCATTTGTTTCAGCATCCGGTCGGTGTACTCGGAAGTGGAACCTTCCGGTGCAATCACGAAACAAAAAAGCCTGCCTTTATCTTCCTCAGGAAGAAAATCCCCTTCGAGATTCGAGTAGAGCAATTGGCTGGCGAACAGAAGGAACACCGCCAACATGCCCAGTATCCCCAGCCGTGCAATCACTGAAAGATCCAACAAGCCCTGAAGGATCGATTGATAAAGACGCGTAATGAAATGCAAGGTGGCTTCAAATCTGCGAACCAGAAACCCCTGTTTTTTGGAGGACGGTTTCAGGATACGGGCGGCCATCATGGGAGTCAGCGAAAGTGCCACGAATGTGGACACAATGACCGCCCCCACAATCGCAACCGCAAATTCCACAAATAATCGACCGGTCGTGCTGGATTGTAAAGCCAAGGGCGCAAACACTGCCACCAGCGCTACAGTCGTGGCAATGACCGCAAAGGTGATTTCCTTCATCCCCTTGAAAGCAGCATCCATTGGCTCCATGCCTTTCTCAATATGCCGATGAATATTTTCGAGCACCACGATGGCATCATCGACCACGATCCCGATGGCCAGCACCAGTGCCAGCATCGTCAAAATATTGATCGAAAATCCCAGCAGATTCATCACCGCAAAACTGGCAATGATCGACACAGGAATCGCAACCGCCGGGATAAGTGTCGCCCGGAAGTTGTGGAGGAAAAGAAAGATCACCGTCACCACAAGGAAAAAGGCAAATCCCAGAGTCAACCAAACTTCGCTGATGGATTCCTCCACAAACGTGGATTCATCATAATTCACCACCATTTCAATGCCATCGGGAATCGTTGGACGCACCAGTTCAAGTTGATCACGGATCCCGTGAGAAACTGCTACTGAATTGGCTTTCGATTGCTTGACAATACCCAGAAAAATACACGGTCTGCCGTTGTTGCGCGCTCCTGTCCGTTCATTTTCAACCCCCTGCTCTGCATGCCCTATATCCCGAAGGCGCACAAAGCGATCCTTGTTCTGCCGCACAACCAATTGATTGAACGCCTCCACGGACTTCATCTCACCCCGTGTCTGGATGGTCATTTCACGATCCCAGTTTTCCACGCGTCCACTGGGCAACTCCACGTTCTGTTCGAGAAGAGCCTGCTGGACATCCAATACGGTCACCTGATGAGCCGCCATTTTTTCAGAATCCAGCCAGAGTCGTATCGCAAAACGCTGCTCACCACCAATCGTGATGGACGACACACCCTCGACCGTTTGGAGTCGGTTCTTGATTTGTTTTTCAGCCAGATCCGTCAACTCCAAAGGCGTGAAACGATCGCTGCTCATCCCGATCCAGATAATGGGACGTGCATCGGAATCCTGTTTGGAAATCACGGGCTCATCAATCGTTTCCGGAAGACGCCCTCGCACGCGCGAAACACGATCACGCACGTCCTGAGCAGCGATATTGATGTCACGGGATAAATTGAATTCGATCGTGATATTGCTGACCTGTTCGCGACTTTCACTTCGAAGGGTCTTGATTCCGGGAACATTGTTCACCGCTTCCTCCAGTCGCTCGGTGATTTCAGTCTCAACCACTGACGCATTGGCGCCCGGGTAAACGGTGGTCACGTTGACGATGGGTGGATCAATATCAGGTAATTCACGCACCGGCAATCGGCTCAGACTGATGGCACCGAACAAGACGAGCGCCAGACTCATCATGGTGGCTAATACGGGGCGCTGGATGCTGATTTCAGGCAGCTTCATTGACTCTATTGGTATGTGGCTGCTGACTCAGCAGGAGCAAGTTTGACAGGCGAACCCGGGCCGATTTTCTGTGTTCCCTCCACAATCACCATTTCACCCTCTGACAGGCCCTGTGTGATTTCCACTTTTCTGGTCTTGCGCTCCCCGACAGTCACGGTTCGAAACTGCGCCAGATTGTTATCATCAATGACATACACCATGGCACGTCCGCCATCCAATGTCCTGAACAAGGCAGGTTCGGGAATAACAATGGCTTGATCGCGGATCGTAAGCGTCAGATCCAGCGTAGCAAACATGCCAGGTTTGAGGAGACCCTCTGGATTAGGAACTGTCGCCTTGATCAGAGTGGTGCGAAGCTCAGTATCAACGTAAGGAGCCACGAAGAAAACGGAACCGGAAAATGTTTGTTCAGGGTAGGCGGCTACTTTAACCTGAATGGATTGCCCTGTCCTGCAGACACTCAGGAATCGTTCTGGCACATTGAATTCTAAGTTGACGGTATCCAGTGCAACCAGCCAGGTCAGTGTGGTATTCGGTGATATCACCTGACCGGGACTGACTGGTCTCGCCCCTATCGTACCGTCAAACGGAGCCGTGATGCGCGTATCCTGAAGCTGGCGATGACGCAAGTTGACCAGAGCTTGTTGGGCTTCAAACTGAGTCTTGGTTTGATCAAATTCCTGCCTTGAGATCAATTTGCTCTCCAACAACTCCTTATTGCGGAGGTAATTGGATTTACTCAGCGCAAGATTAGCTTCTGTTTCCACCAAAGTGGCATGTATTTTGGTTCGATCGAGTTCCATCAGAAGTTGCCCCTTCTTGACTTTTTGGCCCTCGAGAAAATGAATCGCTTCAAGGATACCTGCGGTTTCTGACTTCAGTTCCACCATCTCCTCCGCAGCAACAGTTCCGATGAGAGATAAAGTGTCGGCTACCTGTTCAACACTGGCTGCTACCGCAACCACTTGAGTCGGCCTCATCGGAGGCGGGCCTCCAGCTTTTTCTTCAGCTACCGGACCACAACCCGTTAAAATGCCCAAGGCCAGCCCAATACTTGTTATCGTGTAAATGAAACGCGTCATATGTCATCTGTCCTGTGGCACCATCACCAGGCAATGCATTCATGCCTGCGACCCGACAGGGAGCATACTCTTGAGGGAAATAGAAGCGCTTGCAAGATCATTCGATCAAGCAAGGGGAGAAGGAGGAAACGCAAGAGACAGAGGGTTTAGGTGCGACAATGATTCGCTTCAAGCCAGAGCAGCATGCTTGAGCGCGAAGGCATCCTGCTGAGGAACCCAGGGAACAATAATAACCCCCCTGTGCGGCTCGTTATATATAGCGGGTGGGATCCAGAAAATACAAAATGATTCCCACCGCCAAAAAACCCATCATCAATGCCAAATCCATTTTAAAATACTTCATTAGATCAGGTAGCAAAAAAAGGGAGCGATGGTTTTCCTGTATCTCCACTGGGAGAGGCGAAATAATTTCCAGGTGAATGGGGTCTTATTGTTGCTGACACTCGTCAAACTCGCACGAAAAACCATCGCTCATCTTCATTCAAGCTTCGCTTTTCAATTTCATCATGAAAAAGGCCTGATAAGTGGATACGAAGCATTTACCGTACCGTATTATTTATGAGAAAATAAACACACATCATACACCTCCGGAATGTGTTACGCTTTAATACATTTTGAAGAATCCAAGCGCAAAAAACGCCAGAGCGTAGAAAAACCAGCAACGGTGCTGACTTTTCACTCATTTGCGACGAAGGTGGCTCCCTCAATTTCTGAGCGCAGGAACGAGGGGAGGTTTCCTGGGTTCAACTGGAGTACCATCGTGTGCTTTCCAGCTGGAAGACTGGTGGACAACTCACGCTTATATTCAAACTCCCGCCCATCAATCCACAGGCGAGTATCATCATTGGCATTGATATTGATCGTCACGCGCTCTCCTGTCGTTTCGAATGAAGCCGTCGCCATCAGCCCGATCAAGCTGGTAACCTGGTTGATATTTCTCAGTCGCAAGGCTTGTGCCATGATGGGCTGCAACAGCCGCCCATCCACCAGGGTATCGGCGGGATTCCAGGCGGAACCCGAGGTATCCACAATAATGCGCTCAATGCCAAATTGTTCATCCGTATGACGTCCTGCACGCAATTTCCAGCGACGAGCCACATTGTTTCTTGCGGCATCAAATGGGCCTGATTCACCCAGCTTGGAAAGGAAACTCAATAAATCGTGTTTGTCCTGGTCAGAAAGTGCCTCCAGTAAACCCGCAGGCATCATGGAAGCTCCCATGGTTTTTTCGCTAACATCCTGTTTGGGAACAGAAACGATCTGATTAACGGCATTTCTCAAAAAGTATTCGTCCCCGTTTTCTGACTGCAGTATACCACTGTATTCTTCTCCATCCTTGGTCTCAAGAATCACGGAGTGATAGCCTTCCTTGATCTTGGCATTGGGGGCGATCAGAGACTCGACCAGGTAATCTGTTGGCGCACTGGCACCAATCGAAGTCAAATCCGGACCTACCTGCCCACCGACACCTCCAATGGCGTGACAGGCAACGCATCCCAACTCAGGTCTACGGTAAACAGCCTCTCCCCGTGCGGGGTCGCCCTTACTCTCTGCCAAGTCAGCCATCTTCAAGAAAGAGTCGGGATTCACATTGTTTTGATCGCTCATCAACTGACCAACCTTTTCGATTGCCAACAGGAACTCAGGTTCATTGCGGCCTGCTTTCTGAACACTCCTGATGCCTGCCTGTGCCGCTTTGCGACTGAGTGAAATATTTTTGATCGCTGATTTCATCACACTCAGCACCTGACGCCTTTGAATCAAATAAGTCCAGAGAGCTTCAAGCTCGGCTTCCGATTGAAGTTCATTGAGTGTTTCCCATACTTGAGGCAGGGCGGCATCAGGCTTGGTCACAGCCAGCGATTGCGTCGCCAGGCGTCGGATGGACTCAGGCTGATCCGGAGTGATCAGCAGCTTCAGGGAATTCCATGCGTCGTCTCCGCCAATGGCGCCCAATGCCAGAACTGCACGCCCGCGCACCTGTTCTTGTGCTCCATCATTTTTGGCAGTAGCCATCAGTGCATTGAGCGCACCTGCAAATTTCCATTCCCTTACCAGATCAAGTGCCGCGATCTGGACTTCTTGATTGGGGTGATTGAATAGCCGGGCAATGCGAGCCTGCTGTCCAGTGGGTTTCAGCCGTCGCAGGCGAGATGCATCATTCAGCGCGCTCAGACATTTCAACACAGCAGTCTCATCACGCGCATCATCCTGCACAATTTCTATCAAGCGATTCAGTTGACTGACGGTGCCCGCCTTGGCGATCAAACTTGTCCATGGCCCTTCCATCAGTTCATCACCTGTCCTGGAGGCAATCAAGGGCTCCAGGACTTTACTCGCTTTGGCCGGCTCGATGGAACTAAGCCCGAATTCGAGTTCAGCCTCTTTTCCAGCAGGGTCCCAGTTACCGTTTTGAATCGATTGTATCCATGGATCCACCAGGTCATTGATGGTTAACCACAGTCCGTAATCCAGGAAACGATCCATGGGGTGTTGCAACACAGACAAAGCCAGAGCTGCGGCACTGCCTGTCTTTGAATGCGATAATGCGCGAAGTGCCTCCAGTCGCACGCGGGGATGTTTGTCACGGACAAGTTGAGCCAGCCAAACTTCAGCGTTTGAATCCTCTTTCATCCAGAAGCGAAGCACCCTGACAGCCGCGGCACGAACACGGCCATCATCTGCCTGAAGGAGCTCTTCAAGCAGGGGCATGTTGACTTGGTCCAGAGACTGGTGCATCCAGAGAGCCTGCAGTCGATCTTGCTCATCGTCGTGTTGCTCAGTCCAATCCCTTAGGGAGCCATGGATCGCATCTCCACGTTCCGTCAAGATCCGGCGCGCCTGCTTGCGATTATAGGCGTTGGGCGACTTGAGTTCACCCATGAGTTGCCCGTCAGACATTCCGACCAATCCCGCTCGTGGAAGTAAAGGATGATTCTTGTAACTGATACGCCAGATACGACCCGTCACTTTATCACGCCGTGAATCACGGAAATCAACCTCACCATGTTGAATAATCGGATTGCTCCAGTCCGCGACATAAAGCGCTCCATCGGGCCCAACCTTGACGTCAATCGGGCGAAAAGTGGGATCCAGAGATCGGACCAGATCTCCGACCTCCTGCGCTGCATAGCCCGCTTCATTTTCACTGATGGAAAAACGTACGATGCGGTGCGCACGGAAGTCGCAGGTAATGGCTGAACCTTGCCAGTCTTGAGGCCATTGTTCGCTTTGAATGATTTCAAGTCCACAGAACTTCGGGTAGGAGCCTGGACTGACGCTGTCAAGCAGACGCCTCCCTCCTGCATACGTAAAATACATGGCCCCTGGAACGCCGTAAGTGATCCCCTGATAACCCGCTCCATCGGTCACAAAGGACTGCCCGTATTCATCGAACTGATGTCCCCAGGGATTACAGAAACCACGTAAATAAACGCCAAGATCGAGATTCGAAGGACGCAGATGCAGCAGTCCACCACTGTTCAACCGGACTAAGCCATTGGGCGTTTCAAGGTGACTGTGGATATAAATCGACTGATTCATATACAATTGACCGTCATGTCCCCAACGCAGGGTATGGAGTATGTGATGGGTGTCTTCAGTACCAAAACCAGAAAGTACTACCCGCTTCTCATCGGCCCGACCGTCACCATCCGTATCTTTCAAGTGCAGTAATTCGGTGCTCTGCCCGACGTATGCCCCACCATCACCTGGCTCGATACCCGTTGGCATCAGGAGCCCTTCGGCAAAAACCGTGGTTTGATCCGCAATCCCATCTCGATCCGTATCTTCCATGATGAGAATCTGGTCGTTCGCTTCCTCACCCGGTTTGATCTGTGGATACAAGCTGGAACCAGCCACCCAGAGTCTGCCCTCAGGATCAAAATTAATCTGGATTGGCTTGCTCATCAAAGGGCTTTCAGCCCAGAGGGTCATTTCAACTTCCGGTGACAACTGGAATTTCCCTTGATCGGCAGCATGATCTGTTGAAAGTGTCACTCCAAGAGCTGACTTCGCTTCAGTCAAAGAGGGAACCGGTTTTCTCCAGGCAAGGGCATCCGATTCCGTCACGGAACTCTCTACCTTTACCAGTTCCCACCGATGACGCCGGGGAATGGCAAGTTGATGGATTTCCGATTCTATCTTTGCGACCATCGGATCAAACTGAGGAATTTCCACCGCATTCTGCCCCTGCTCATGTTTTCTGAACCCAAAAAGGTAGGTCTGGTTTTGAGGACGGAAGCGATGGAAGAAAAGTTCATTTTTCTTGAGGATGCGTTCCCGCATTTGCTCAGCCTGATCAAATTGAGGGCCCCGCTGAAAAGTCTCGCCTTGCCCCCATTGCGAAGCGGATCGCACGGCATAAGTACGACCATCTATTTTTAAAGCCCAGGATCCAGCATCCAATCCCTCAAAACGAACCCTGCGCGAGGTGATGGCTGAAGGATAGATTTTGTCATCTTCATCATGATTGGGAAAAGGCAATAAATCGTCTCTGACTTCAAATTCAATGCGATTGGAACTGCGACGAAGATCAAAAACCTGATTCCCCCTTGAGCCGGACCCCACTGTCCCATTGGCAGCAATCTCCAGATGCCAGGGCCATGGTTTACATCGCATCACTGCCTGAAAATGATCCGCAATCCTTGAGTAACCATAGGCATTGGGATGAATACCATTGTCGGTGAATACCCGTTTGTAGGGATCGGCGTGGCCATCACCAAGGCCGTGGAACAAATCAATGAACGGAATGGCACGCTTCCTGGCAATGGAGGCAATGGATGAAGTGTAAGATTTGAGGACTCGATTATGCGCGGTTGGATCAGGAAGCGCTCCTCCCATGGCTTCATGCCTCACGGGACTGATTAAAACCAAGCGCACCGATTGCTTATGCTTCGAACTTTCCTGAATCCGATCCAGCAAGCGGTTCAAATCTTCGTTGAATTGACCAAGAACCTGAGTGCCTTCCAGAGACGAAGCCATGCCGTAGCCGATCACGACCACGTTTGGCTGAAAAGCTTCCAGTTCCCGGATGATGAGATCCTGCCAGGTGGCTCTGGGCTTGCTCCAATCAAAGCTGGCTCGGGATTGTCCGCCGGGATTGTCACCACTCCAGGCGAAATTACGGAAAATAAGTCCATGATGCGGATGCCTGGCAGTTAGTCTGGATTCCAGCATGCCCCAGGACTGCTCGCGCTCGAGCAGGGTGTCTCCAAGGAATGCAATACGATCATTCTCCTGAAATTGAAAGGCATGGGGAGAGGCATTTTGTGCGTAAACGGTCTGCCCGGGCCAGAGAACACTCATTGACAACGCAAAGAGCAAGATCGTGGCAGTGGCAGGTATCTTTTCTCGAAGAACGCCGCGCCAGGAAAGGTCATTCAAATCAGACTTAAGCTTCATATTCATTGGTTCAATTTTTTGGAGTTGAAAATCTTGATATCATGATTCAAGAGCTGTTCCGAAAAAATAAGAGAATATCGAGAAACTAGGAAAGTTCCCGAAAAAGTTCAAGCTTACGATGAGGGCATTGTGCCAAAGGCATCTCAATGGAACATAAAAAGGCCGGCAGTATAATGCCGGCCTTGATGAAAACAGGGCCTCTGCGAGTTTTTAGAAGGCCATCAAACGCTCCATACATGAAGACGCTTGAAATTTCGCAAGTCAAAGAGGTGCCATCAAAATAACGATCAAGCCACCATTAGCTCGGGTTGAATTATTTTTCAGTTTGAACCGTCACTTTCAACTGCAAGCATTTCAATGAAATGTTCGGCCTCCTGAATCGGTTGATTCATTTGGTTGATCAGATCGCTAATATCTCTTCGATTTGAAGCGTCTCTTCCTTGAGCCAACCAATGGCCTGCGCATTGAGATTGTGCTTGAGATAAAGCACGTAATCTTTCATTTGAATAAGCACGGGTTCAATGGCATTGCCAGCAAGTAAAAGGGAGGAGCACATTTTCTCAAATCTTGCTCTGGTCTGGAAAAGTTTGGCACGACTTTTCCGGCTCAGGCCCGGACTTTGAATTTCACTGATCTGCGTGGTAGCTCATACGGCGACACGCCTGCATCATGAGCGTGAGGCTATCGACACAGAAAACAGTCACTGAAAACCCAACATACCACCCGGCTTGTTGATGGCGCGCTGCGGTGGAGCGATGGCGAGAAGCGATCCATGTTAAACAGATGTGTGACGAGTCATTAAAATTTGTATCTCAGACTGGACACAACGCGCAGGTCGTTGCTCTTGCGTCCGAGCGCTGGCTGGTTATCAAAGACGTCCTGAATCGTAAAACGCATGCCTAGCTTTTCCGTGAGGTCTGAATCAATCCCAATTTCAGCAATGACGAGATAGTTTTCAAAATAGTCGACCTGAGGGACATATTCCAGCTTTTGCCAGAGCCGTGCACGCTCGCTGATCTGATATTTGGCTGATTCGGCGACACGCAGAGACATATAATGATCCGTGATACCCCCAACCTTCTCGTAGACGAAACCCGGACCCAGTTCCCCACTGAGCTCAAACTTGTCCTCTTTGAAAAAGTAATGACCCAAACCAGGACTAACCGTTCCGCGAAATTCGACATCTGCAATGGCGTCATGGAGAGCAGATAGGTTCAACAACGCAAACGTACGATCGTTGGTAAAAAGACGATTATACTGACCTGTGCCTCGAAGGGTTTCATTGTTTTTAACCCCTTCGACCTCACCCAGACTGCCGTCAGCCGACAAACTTAATTCATTCAATTCCCATTTTTTAAGACTGAGGATACTTGCCGTAGCAAGCAAGGTATCGTTGTTACCCTGAGTAAGGGTAAAACCAACGGAAGCATTGGTTTCCCATTTTGGTTTTTCGGTTTCTTCGATGGTTTCGACTTCCTGAGCTTGGGTCATGAACCCAGTGAAGGCAGTGATGGCGCATATCAGGAACCAGCGCGTTGTTGTATGGATCATTTGATCAGTATTCATGTGATTATTGTGCAAGGGCTTGTTTGTTAAAAAGAATGTCAAAAGTCCAGACCCTCTGAGCTGCCTTTTGAATCAGCAAGCAATGCAGGATCGTGTATTTAACAGTCTTAACTTTGGTAAATGGATCTTTTATACCAAGCTGATTTATTTTCAGACTGTCTTCACCGGATTGCCCAGTTCTCCAATACCTGAGACTCTTATGGCAACGTGATCGCCTTCTTCAAGGGTAAAATCGTCATCAGGAACCACACCTGTTCCCGTCAGTAAAACCGATCCGGATGGAAAACTTTGAGAACGATTCAGATAATCCGAGAGCTCGTCGAAAGATCGTTTGATCTGGTTGATTGATGTTTCGCCCTCGAACACGACTTTGTCGTCTCTGGTGATTTTGACTCCGATGCTCCATTGTCGGGCTTCCGATTCATCTGGTCCGAAAACAATCCAGGGCCCAAGCGAGCAACTGCGATCATACATTTTGGCCTGTGGAAGGTATAAAAGATTTTCGCCTTCAATGTCACGTGAACTCATGTCATTTCCAATGGTATAGCCCACCACGCTGCCTTGAGTATCCATCACCAGGGCAAGTTCAGGTTCAGGCACATTCCATGAGGCATCTTCACGAATCCCAACCGCGTCACCCGTGGCAACGACTTTACCGGGCATTGATTTAAAGAAAATTTCAGGCCGTGGCGCGTCATACACCTTATCGTAGGCGGTGGCACTGAAATCGGATTCCTCCATACGCGCAGTTTTACTGCGCAGATAAGTGACTCCGGCGGCCCACACTTCCTGATTATCTACCGGAGCAAGGAGAGTGACTTCCTGCAACGCCAACTTCGGGGTGTCGGGATTCTGTAATTGAGTAAGGATCAAGGCACGTTTTTCTGCGTCGAACAATGATTTCATTTCCGTGATCTCAAAGGAGTTAAGATCGATGACTTGATCGCTGTCATTCAGGTAGCCAATTCTTGGCAATGGATTATCTTGTGTGTTGAAACGGCAAATTCTCATGAGATGAGAATAATTAGAGGTTCATCACTGATTATCCAGCATTTTCATTTTTCAACGAGGCCTTGCAGGTTCTTCCCTGACATTCTAGAACAAGTCCCATGCAAACTTATCAGGCATCATGTATTTTCGACGGCAAAGCAACACTCGCAGAAGGTCCGGGCTGGGATGAGGAACGTCAGGCCATCGTTTGGGTGGATATTGAGAAAGGCAAGATCTCTCGTTTCTATCCAAGTACACACCGCAATGAAACCTGGGCCATCTCTCAGAAAGTTGGCTGTGTCGTTCGCACGTCCAAAGGCGATCTCCTGGCTGGTGGCCAGGAGGGCCTGCTCAAACTGAACCCGGAATCCGGAGAAGTCACTTCCCTCCAGAACCCTGAGCCCGATTTGCCTGTGAATCGATTCAATGACGGCAAATGTGACCCTCAAGGACGCTTGTGGGCCGGCACGATGTCCTGCGAGGAGGAGGAAGGAGCCGGGAGCCTGTACCGCATCACCAACGAGGGATCGGTCAAGCGCATGGTGGAATCAGTCACGATCTCCAATGGACTTGCGTGGTCACAGGATGGAACAAGCATGTATTATATTGACACCCCCACCCGCCACGTCGACGCCTTCGACTTCGATCCAGTGGAGGGTGAGATTTCCAATCGACGCCATGTCATCGAAATCCCCAAGGACATGGGTTATCCCGACGGCATGACGATCGACGCCGAGGGCAAGTTATGGGTTGCCCTCTGGGCGGGATGGGGAGTGGGTCGATGGGATCCAGCGACTGGTGAGTTGCTGGCCAGGGTCCAATTACCGGTTGAATGCGTCACCGCCTGTTGCTTCGGCGGAAAAGATTATCGTACGCTCTACATCACCACGGCCAGCCGTGATCTGGATGAAGAAGGACACAAGGAGCAACCTCAGGCAGGTGGTCTCTTTGCTGCAGATGTCGGCGTCGCAGGCCTGCCAACGCCTGTGTTCAAAGAAGCATGACCATGCCGCTCATTCTTGTTGATAAAAACATCCTTCCATGACCGAACAAAAAACAAGGCCTTCCCTGATCGATATCGGGCTGAATCTGACACATGACTCCTTTGATCATGACAGGAAGGACGTGCTCCAACGCGCGCTCGATCTCGGTGTCCACCGCATGATCCTCACGGGTGCAACCGAGGAGGGAAGCCACAAAGGGCTCGAACTGGCGAAATCCTACCCTGGCACTTTTTACACAACTGCAGGCATTCATCCACACCATGCCAAAGAGGTCAATGGTGACACTTTTACAGTTCTGCAGGAACTTTACACCCTGCCTGAAGTCGTGGCTGTCGGTGAATGCGGCCTGGATTATTTCCGCGATATCTCGCCACGCTCTACTCAGGAAAAAGTGTTTATCGCGCACCTCCAAATGGCAGTCTGCAATCAGTTACCGATGTTCCTGCACCAACGTGATTCGGGAGATACCTTTATTTCCATTCTCAAGGAGTTCCGGGAAAAACTCTCGGATGTCGTTGTTCATTGTTTCACCGATGACAAAAAAGTCCTGTTCGGTTTACTCGATCTGGAATGCCACATCGGCATCACAGGATGGATTTGTGATGAACGCAGGGGCAAGCACCTCAAGGAACTGGTTCCAAGCATTCCGACGAATCGATTGATGATCGAAACCGACGCCCCGTATCTCATGCCGAGGGATCTCGATCCCAAACCAAAAACACAGCGTAACGAACCCATGCATCTACCTCATATCGCGCGTGAAATTGCCAAATGCACCGGAAAACCCTTCGAGCAACTGGCACAAGAAACCACCGCCAATGCCAACTCCTTTTTCCGACTTGCACCTCTTGACGAAATTCACCCAGAGGAGGACCGGACATGAAGCTCATTTCATGGAATGTGAATGGTATGCGGGCCGTGCTGGGCAAAGGGCTGCTGGACATCATCGATGACATGGATGCCGACATTCTTTGTTTCCAGGAGACAAAGGCGCAACCTGAACAACTGGTCGATTTCGATTGGCCCGAGGGCTACGAGGTGTTCTGGCATTCTGCGGTCAAGAAAGGTTACTCGGGCACCGGTGTGCTGAGTCGTCAAAAACCTCTCAAGGTATGGAACGGTCTGGATATCCCTGAACATGATCAGGAGGGTCGTGTTCAAAATCTGGAGTTCGATTCCTTTATTCTGGTCAATGTGTACACCCCCAACGCACAACATGGCCTGGCGCGCCTGGATTATCGTCTGGCCTGGGATGAAGCCTTTCGCCATCACGTCTGTAAATTACAACAACAAAAACCGGTCCTTTTCTGTGGCGACCTGAACGTCGCTCATCAGGAAATCGACCTTGCCCGGCCCAAAGACAATGCAAAAAACCCCGGTTTCAGTCCGGAGGAACGTGCGTCTTTCACCCAATTGGTCGATGCAGGTTTTATCGACACCTTTCGCGAATTTGAACAAGGCGGCGGACATTATTCCTGGTGGAGTTACCGTGCAGGAGCACGGGCAAGGAACGTCGGATGGCGCATCGATTACTGCTGTATCTCCCCCGAACTTCGCCCCAAGCTTGAAAAAGCCTTTATCATGCCAGACGTCATGGGTTCGGATCACTGTCCGGTGGGCGTCCAATTGGGCCTCTGATTTTTAAGGCACAAGGTGTTTACCCGAAATGGAGCGTGACGTCTCTGGATGCCCTTTGCTGCCTGGCTTTCTCCATGCCTTGAGGCAGCGGGCGTGAATGTTGCAAAACTACCCACACGCCGACTCGAAGGCATTGATGTGCTCACGCGTACCTGAGACAAAGAGCGTATCGCCCTCCATCATCACCATGGGCGGTAATGGCTCTTTGAAGGTATGAGGGGTTTCCTCATTCCCATCCGGACTGTCGCGGACGAGCAGCAGGATGTTGACGTGATAATGCTCCGGAAGTTTGGCGTCTTCAATGGAAATACCGCTCAGCGTTCCCCCTAAAACGACACTGGCTACCTGGTATTCTCCGACGATTGGAATACGGTCGTTCAGAAAATGGGAGCGCAGCTTTTCAGCCAGTCGATAAGCCATGTCTTTGGCCGGTAATACCACGCTGTTGGCCCCGAGTTTTTCCAATACCTTGGCGTGTCTCTCGTCCAGGGCACGGGTCACGATGTAGGGAATTTCAAGCTCCTTGAGATTCAGGGTCGCCAAAATGCTTCCCTGCATGTTCTCTCCAATGCCTACCACCACCGTATCGGCTTCCTGAACCCCGGCTTCTTTCAATGCGTCCGGATCTTCGGCATTCAACTCGACGGACTCAAGACCTGATTCGGCCAGAGCCTGAACCCGTTCAGGATCCATATCCGCGACGATCACTTCCGTGTCAAAGGCAGCCAGACGCTTTGCCAGGTGGGTTCCAAAGCGCCCCGCTCCAATGATGAAGATTCTCTTGTTCTGAGCCATGACACAGTCTGGCACAGATTCCTCTCTCAACCCAATGACAAATCTTCCCTGGGGTAATTCACCTTGGAGGGTTTCAGCGGCCGAGCCAGATGAAGGGCCAGCATCAGTGGTCCCACTCTGCCAATGAACATCAATGCCATCACCACCACCTTACCTGCGGTCGTGAGGTGTGGGGTGACGTTCAAGCTCAACCCAACTGTACTGAACGCACTCACCACTTCAAAGATCAGCGAAAGCCAACGTTGATCTGCTGGCAAATGCGGGTTCGATCCTTCCGTGATCATCAGGGCCCCCACCCCGGCCACGATCATCATAACGGCCAGAAAACTGATCATCACGGCAATTTGAACGAATTTAGGTTCGATCTTTCGACCCCAGAGTTGAATTGATTCACGTCTTTGCAAAGCCGACCATGCCGTCAGCAGAATTACGGCGAAAGTCACGGTCTTGATCCCGCCGGCCATCGAACCGGGACATCCCCCGATATACATCCAGACCAGACTTCCAAGGATGGTGTCCGGATTCATCTGCCCCAAATCCACCACACTGAATCCTGCCGTACGAAGCATCACGGAATGCACCAGGGCCAGAGACACCCGTTGCCCCGTCGGCAGGCCTTGAAGGGTATGATTCCGCTCAAAGACCAGGATTGCTGCCGTTCCAAGCACAAGCAACACGACAGTACTCCAAAGGCACAAACGGGTCTGGATGGTCCACCTGGATTGGGTATGTTTCGAATGGTGTTTCCTGATGCGATTTCGCAATTGGATCAATGAGATCAAACCAATGCCACCACCGATCACCAGGAAATTAATCACCAACAAGGCCGAACCATCATCACGCCAGACAGAAATACCTTCAGGAAAACTGGAAAATCCCGCGTTACAAAAAGCACTTACCGCGTGAAACATACTATGCCCCATACGCGCGCCCAAGCCTCCATCAGCCCCCCCCTGCCCTATCGAAGGCCCAAGGAGAAACAGCAAGACCGCACCCACCACTTCAAAAATCACAATGAAAAAACAGGCATATCCAACGACTTCGCTTGAGCGCATGGATTATTTCACCTTGCCGATGGTATTGTCAATCGTCTTTTCTTCGGAAAGACTCGGTCGATCTCCCCCAAACATCGTGATCAACAAGCCAGCCGTAAAAATCCCCAGGCCACCGACTTGAATCAACACGGCAACAACCCCCAACCCGAAAGGATGATAAACCTCAGCAATGTTGAAGGTGGATAAACCCGTCACGCAAGTTGCGGAAACCGCCACAAACAACGTATCCAGCAATGAAGGAGCCATTCCAGGCCCCGCCTGAAGAAATGGCATGCTCAACAACAAAGCCCCAATCAATATCACCGCCCCGAATCCCACCGGCACCATCCACAATCGTGGCCCCAAAGGCGGCAACTCCTTCCTTAATTTGCTCTCATTGGGCAGCATGATCCTCCATGATTCGATCCAGTGGACTCGTCAGGCGTCTCAGATCGCGACGCATCACGTGGGTATAGATCTCGGTCGTTTTCACATCCGCATCTACCCTGAGTTCCTGAAGGGGGCGTACTGGTGATACCGTGCTCCAGCATATGGGTGGCACATAATGACGCAGCGCGTGTGTGCCGACCCGTTTGGAAATGGCGGCAACTTGAGAGGAACGCTTACCTGCTTTCTGTAATCCATTTTTCATGACATGATACCTGCGCTCCTTCCTCGATATTGAATCAATGGAACGCTTGCGAGCTGGAAAAGGATACTGCCATTCGAATGCTTTCCCGGCAATGGGATACTTGCGATCTAAGTCAAAAGGCAGATCCTTCCGATGAATTGTGTTCACTTTTTCAATCTGACTTTGCAGCGGACGGTGAAGCTGAACCGGCAATACAGCGATGCGATCCTTAACCCTTTGCCATCTCTTCCCAAAACCCGTACCTGGCCAAAATCCAAATCTTTCGCTCGAGACCGGATACACTCCATCAAACACAATCCAGAACCATACATTAATTTGGCCATCAATTGATGCACCTCTTCCATGGCTTCCAACAGGCAAGTATGTTCAGCCTCGATCAACACTGTTGGTGGTCGCTTACCCTTGGTCGCTTGTTTCGACTTCATTCCGGGTGCCAGTGGTTGATCCAGCACATGACGATAAAGGAAAAACAAGGCAATGAGAGCCTGCTTTTGAGTTGAAGCCACTACTTCACGATCACTCGCCAAATGCTAAAAAACCCTGTAGCCAGTCACACCGCGTTGAGTTGACGCGCTCTTGAGGATCGATCATGTTGATTCCGTAAGCCCCGCGGATAAGCCACAGGTTGCTCAGTTTAACGTTCGCATCAAGAAAACGCACATGCCCAACACTTCTCAGAGTCTAGCCCTTGCTTTTGCGATCCTCATTTGGCCAATATCGTCCCGAGCCGACGACTCGACCTCGTTTCCGCTCTGGAAGCCAGGGGTGCCGTTGTTAGCAGCTGAGGGTTTGCCCGAACTCGGTGACGTTGAATTCCATGTCATTAAGAAGTGGGATAAGAAGTCCGACGGATACACCTTCCTACACGGTACTGGACTCACCCATCACCGTGGAAAACTCTACGCATCGTTTGGTCACAACAAGGGCTCCGAGAACACGGTCACGGAGGAAGCGCAATATCGAGTCAGTAAGGATGAGGGCAAGACATGGGGCCCTCTCGAAGTATTGGATGTTGGAGAAGAAGCGGATCTCGCTGTTAGCCACGGAGTATTCCTCTCGCACGAAGGGACCCTTTGGGCGTTCCACGGCTCCTATCATGGCAAGATGACGCGTGTTCACACGCGGGCCTACCGCCTCGATGAGAAGACAGGCAAGTGGAAGAAACGCGGAGTTGTCGTGGGAGATGGCTTCTGGCCGATGAACCAACCAATGAGGATGAGCGACGGGAACTGGATCATGCCCGGATTTGTCGCGGGGGCCTACTCGAGCAAAGGCGTCTTCCCCGCCGCAGTGGCGATCAGCCATGGCAACGACTTCACGAAGTGGGATCTCGTGACGATCCCTGTTGCAAAGACAGTCAAGCGCATGTGGGGTGAATCGGCAATCTTCGTGGACGGGAAGACAATCTACAACATCGCTCGTTACGGCGGCGGCGCGGTGGCACTGGTCGCGAAGAGTAAGGACTATGGTCGCAGGTGGTCCCCGTCATCACCAAGCAACCTACCGATGACGACCTCAAAGCCCGCCGCAGGCATCCTCAGTACAGGTCAGCGTTACCTCGTTTGCACCACCGCAAAAGGCATCGGTGGCAAACGGACACCGCTTACGATTGCGCTATCGAAACCGAACGAAAACTGCTTCAGCAAGGTCTTCGTCATTCGCCGATCTCGCCAAAATGAGAAACCTGGCGAATCTGCCGACAGCCTGAGCCTGTCGTATCCCATCGCCCTGGAGCACAATGGCAAGCTCTACGTAGGCTATTCGAACAACGGCGGTCGCCGCGGAAACCTGAACAGTGCGGAGCTTGCCGTCATCCCGATTGAGTCCCTAACGGCTGCCGAATAGACTCAAAGCGAAGATGACGGCAGTGAAAGCCGGCTACCCGCTCCGAGTCGGAATGATGGACCGAAATTTCAATCCCAGTCTTGCATTGAAAGCACGCTCCCTGTAAGTCGTGGCTCATCCAGGACCATCTCTTCCCAACGAGATGGGATAGAATCCATTAACGGTAGTTACAATGACAAGTGTTATGAAAGTTAAATCAATCGTTACCTCCTTTCTCGCCGCTGTTGCGCTGAGTACATTTTCAGCCAATGCAGATGGCCCGGGCGCACCATTGACCTATCGGCATTTCAAGGTCGAGGAAACGGATGACCGTGTGCTCAGCATGACGCCGCTTCCAGCGTCCCCTGCGCCGCGATGGGCTCGCGATGTGTCTCAGGAAAGCTTCGATTGGACGGCGCAATCCGGCGACAAACCGTTCTTCGCCCGGCCGATTCCATTTGTGCTGGCGCCGGTCGATGAGGGGGAACCGTTCGGGAAGCACAATCATCAACCCTCGATCACCTGGCTGCCAAACGGTGACCTGCTGGCGATCTGGTATTCCACGGGCAGAGAACAGGGAACCGAACTGACCGTCCTCGCAAGCCGGCTGCGGCCAGAGGCAGATGCATGGGATGCGTCCAGCGAGTTCTTCAAGGCGCCGAATCGGAACATGCATGGGTCCAGCATTTTTCACCATGGGGAAGCTACCATTTACCATTTCAACGGCATGGCTCCCTACGGCGGCCAGGGCTGGGCAAAACTAGCGTTGCTGATGCGCGTCAGCCAGGACAACGGCGTGACATGGACGCCGCCGCAAGCCGTTGACGCGAGACTGATCGGTCGTCACCAGGTGATCTCCGGCACGCTGCTGACCAATGATGGAGCGCTGATCCAGAACTGCGATGCGGTCCCCGGCGGAAACGGCGGGACGGCGCTGCACATCAGCCGCGATGGCGGCAGAACGTGGACCGATCCGGGCGAAGGCAAACCAAAACCTGAATTCACCCAAGGCGCAACAGGTGAGGGGACCATCGCTGGGATACATGCCAAGGTGATTGAGTTAAAAGATGGTCGACTGCTCGCATTCGGTCGCGGCGACTCCATCAATGGGCACATGCCGATGAGCCTTTCTGCCGACCTGGGGAAAACCTGGACCTACAAGGCCTCTCCGTTTCCGCCGATCGGAGGAGGACAGCGACTTGTTTTGAGGCGCCTTGAGGAAGGCGCGTTGCTGTTGGTATCCTTCACTTCCGGCAATCGCGCTAAGCCTGATTCCGTCAACATGACCTTCACGGATCAGAAGGGCGAAGAACTCACCGGGCATGGTATGTTTGCCGCTGTCTCGTTTGACGAGGGTGAAACCTGGCCCTTACGAAAACTGCTCACACCAGGTGCAGGTGATTGGAACGGCGGAGCCTGGACGCAGGAATTCACTGCCACCCCGACGCGCGCCGAACACGCCGGTTACCTCGCCGCCACGCAAACTCCAGACAACGTCATCCATCTGATCAGCAGTCGTCTGCACTATCGTTTCAATCTACCGTGGCTGCTGGAGGGAGTTTCCTACGGAGATGCAAAGCCGGCCAAGGAGGCGCAACGATGACAAAGCAGATACTGGGCAAGCTCCTGAAATCAAGCCAGAGCAGAAAGTCTGGCTATCAAAAGGCTGCTCGTCTGAAGTCAAGGCAGCTTGACAATTCAAGCATCAGCCTTGCAAACAGAGCATTCGCTCAGACATTGTAAAAACAGACGTGACCTTGGGACAGAAAACAAATTATTTCTATCAATGAATGAGAATTAAATTTGCAGTCTGCATCACTTTGCTGCTCTCACTCTCTGCGGGTATCACACTATGCACGGAACCAGGATTTGTAAGCCTGTTCGACGGCAGGAGCTTTACCGGGTGGAAGCACAGCGGCAACTGGATCATTGAAGACGGTGCCTTCTACCGAAAGGCAAGCGGCGGATCACTGACCTATACTGAGGCACTCGTCCCGGATGACTTCGAACTGCGTTTTGAATGGAAGGTATCGAAAGGCTGCAACTCCGGCATCTATTATCGACCGAGACAATACGAATATCAAATACTCGACAACCAAAACAGTCCCTACGGCGAGAATCCTCGTCAATCTGCAGGTTCTCTTTTCTTCTGCATGGCACCTTCAATGGACGCGACCAAGCCCTTCGGTGAATGGAACACTGGAAGGGTGAAATGCAAAGGCACGATCATCGAACACTGGGTCAACGGCGAGCGCGTCCTTTCCTTTGACTACAGGGATCCGAAATGGACTCAACAGGTTGAGTTGCTGAAAATTCGTGGCGCCGACCTTGATGCTCGAGGGGGCAAACTTTGGCTTCAGGATCACGGACAAGAGGTGTGGTTTCGTAAACTCAGGTGGCGGATAATACCAGAAAGCGAAACAATAAATGTGCATCCTGATTTTATTCCCATGCCCGTAACTGGAGAGGCACTTGAGAAAGAAAATGATCGAGTGGAACGAATGCTGAAAGCACAGGATCAAAAACCATGAAAACCCAATGGGTGTTCATACTCGCAATATCAATATGGTTGACTGGCTGCGATAACAGTCCTTATGTGCACACATTTGGAGAGACCTCTGCAGAGCGCGTTGCGGTAATGACTGACATCATCAAAAAGAGGATCTCTCTTCCTGGTTCAATATTGGACGCAGAGTGTATCGAGGAACAGTATGGAGATGGTCGGTTTGGGCCATCGGATTTCACATTCTTTGCCAAACTCGTTGTAGAGAAAGCTGACTTCGCTACATGGAAATCAAGCGCGGGAAAGAGGATTTCGAACTGGGACTATAAGTCTCCTAAAAAAGCTAGCCTCTCATGGTGGTCTACAAAAGAGCAAACAAACCAGTTGGAGATGTATTCGCCCAAGCCTATGTTTGGGCGAAGCAATGGCTGGGTAGGTTTCGCCGCCGATGGCCAAACCATCTACATACTTACATTCACGATGTAGATAAAATAACCATTGAATGCACTCAATTCAGAATAGTTGCATCATCACTCTTTATGCCGTTGCTCGCAGGTATCTTCCTGCTGGTCTTGCCACTCTTGGCTCAGAAGCTAGACGTTCCGGATTTCTTAAAAGGTATTCCATGGATGCTGGCTGATAAAAAGTAATATGAAATCCAGAGAGTATGGGATCGTGCCTGTCATTCTGTTGATTCAAAGCAAACGACATGATCGAAAGAACCCTTGAGGACATCAGGTTTGGTTATATGCGGGAATGTGGAAGATCATGTCCCCCTGAAACACAGGCAAGGTTATCTATGGGCTTGCATTGATCATTCGAATTTGAAAAAAGCGCATTGGAAACTCCATGGACGCCTTCACTTCAAACTCAAGTCTCTCATTTGAAGCCTCCTGATTCCTGCTTTGCGAAAGATGCCATTCCTCAAGCTGCAGATCTTCAGTGACAAACAGCCCGAAGAGTCCGGTCACGGGCACGGAACATTCAATCAGAATCCTGTCTCGTTCTAGTGTAATATCTGGAACGAGGCGCTCATAGGAGTGAAGCTCCGAGTGCTGCCCGGGAGAACCGCCAATATCATCACTGGTCTTCCAATAGGTTTCTTCATTGGGATTGTCTGCATCCCCTGCTGCAATCAAGGTATAACCTGATCCATCACCATTTTTGAAAACTGAATCACCATCGTCATACGAAAATTCAATCAAAACCTGATTCTCCCTATCCGCCAATGCGACCCTTTCTCCACTGTTGGAAAAATTACCGGTGAATTCGCCCGCGATGGGAAGCCCTTTTCCGTAACGCATCTCAAAAGCAACACGGTTTTTCACCACCAACAGCGACGCGCCAGGCGAAAGGCGGCTCATTGACGATTGGGTAAAATCAAAATCCACGCCATCTACAAACCGTGCCCCATCCAATAAAAATGTCGTTGTTCCCGGGTTATGAATTTCAATAAATTCAAATTCATCTGCATCTAGATATCCGAATGCCATTTCCTCGAAAGAAGGATCCTCGGGGTGAAAGTGTAATTCACTCAGCATGACGCGCGGGTTGCCAACCACATAAGTCGCCTCACTCAAGGCACTCCATTCCGAACCTGAAAGTGTCCTGGCTTTGACGGTCGTCAGATCATTTAGAAGAATCGGAGTTTCATAAATGCGCGAGGTAGGTTGCTCTCCAATAATTACCTGCTGACCGACCAGCAACTCCGCATCGATCAGGAAATCCGAACTCACGCTGGAAACATTGAGTCCTTGAATGGCCAATAAATTGGTTCCTGCATGCAAATGAGAAATGAATCCACTGACATCAAAATCCTGATACTGAACAGCGACAGAGTCCTCATGCGTACCAGTGGCAAAAGAGTTCCATTTCAACATCTCGGGAGCATTGGATGAGGCGATATTGACGCCATTGAGGAAAGCCTCGAATCCGTCGTCATAACGCATCCTTAACACCATCAGATTTGTCTCTTCATTGACCTGAGAGCCTGCTTCAAATGGAATCCGAATGAAAACCGAACCGTTTTTCCCCTGCATGGAATCCGTCACGTCCATTCCAATGAATTCCTCATAGTCATTCCCGGTATCGTAGCCAATGCCTCCCACCCCAAGCATCCATGCATCATCAACAAAATTCACATCCTCATACCAATCAGAGCCGAATGCATCACCACCATTGTGCGCACCTGGCACCAAAACGCGTTTAAGGGTGGAAGCATCAAGCAGGTCGAATCGGTTTATTTCATTCAATTCCAATCGACTGCGAGGATCGGTATCGTCCAGTGTATAGAAAATTGTTCCACCTTGTGCGCTCATTGACAAACTGAAATCAACATCCACGTTCCCACCGGCATGGTTGAACGCAGGGGCCTCTATCCTTGGGTAGAGGCCAGCTCGGCGTAATTGCTCCAACACGATTGCTGATCTTCGTGGGAAATAATTAGTAAGTAAATTATCGCGTTCTCGACTCCAATCATCCCAGGTAAAAGGTCTGTTGACCAACTGATCACCCCAGCGGGCTGACTCGCCCACAATCGCCCTTTCAATCTGGGCTGCAAGTTGCGCAAATCTTGATGCAGGAACGTTGTTTTCAGGCCTTACCACGGACCATTGTGGTTTGTCTGGATTGACGAAAAAGCTACCACCATTGAAAAAGTGATGCTGAACCCTGTCGGCGAACCAAAGACGAAAATCTGGATTTTTTTTCAAGACTGCATAAGGTCGGGCCACTGAGGAGTCCACCCCTGTTCGGTCTGTATTCAGGTCGGAACCAAGGCCCCTGGATGTTTCTGTATCCCGTGGATCAAATGTAAAACCCCCATCACCATCTCGATCC
>ERZ802830.882-NODE-882-length-29584-cov-10.5547_pt1 | contig 29584 bp, 21 predicted proteins | sample MGYA00345654_ERZ802830 | MGnify/ENA primary metagenome ERZ802830 (study PRJEB30503, sample SAMEA104212375) | marine metagenome | biome: Westerlies Biome; feature: [SRF] surface water layer (ENVO:00010504) within the epipelagic zone...; material: water...
GAGCTCGCTTTGATGCCATGGTGTGTATGTATCATGACCAAGGGCATATCCCAATCAAAATGGTTGCCTTTGACCGTGCCGTCAATATCACCCTTGGGTTGTCAACGATACGAACAAGTGTCGACCATGGTACCGCCTATGACATTGCATGGAGGGGCACCGCTGATTCCGGCAGTCTCTTTCAGGCTGTTCAGCTCGCGTCAATGCTGGCAAACAAGAAGCTGTCAGAACCTCTAGCGGGCCCCACGGATGAAACCTGACTCCTTCAGAGTAACCCTGTAGGTAGGCTCTGACGCGCTGCACTTGAGGAATTCCAGCCGTCCACTCTATTCTTTGGGTCGGGGTGGCAGCCTTTTTATGTTTCTCTCGCTCATTGGACCTTGGTTTATTTATCCTCCGATAGATTCCGGCACTGCCGCCACACAACGCAGCCCCTTTGCACACTTGGAGATAATCGATGAATTTTGCTCGTGGGAAATTAATGCTCGCAAGTTTTCTGACGCTTGTTGCATCTGGCGTTGGTTTTGCTACGCGAACTGCCGCCGGCGGTGACTGGGAAAGAGAATTCAATATTGGTGGTGCCGAATTCGGTGCAATTCTCGGGGCTGGTTTTCTTGGCTTTGGTTTGATGATTTTTTTCGGTGGCATCCTGGTTGAAAAGTTTGGCTATAAAAAGTTGCTCCTGCTTGCCTGTGTTTTCCACCTCGTCAGTGCTGGCATGCTGTTTCTCGCAAATCCGCTCTTCGATTCATGGAGGCAGACCGATCCTGAACTCGCCACCGCCAGAGTTTTCAAGGTGCTGTTCTGGAGCGCGTTCATTTTTTCAATCTGCCAAGGACTTTATGAAGCAGTCATTAATCCGCTCATTGCGCAGTTGTATCCAGACAACAAAACACACTACCTCAACATCCTTCACGCCGGTTGGCCAGCAGGCATGATTATCGGCGGCCTTTTTGCGGCTGGCTTTATTGGAGAGAATGCATGGTTTGTCCAGTTGCCGTGGCAGTGGGTCCTTGCGAGTTTTTCTGTCGTGGTGGTCGGCTATGGAATTATGGTTCTGCCTGAGAAGTTTCCAGAAACAGTTGGCGAGTCGTCCGGAAATTTTGCGACTGTTTTTTCCTGTTTTGTATCAATCCCATTCCTTGTACTCATCGTGCTTCATGGGCTTGTTGGATACATGGAGTTAGGTGTGGATTCATGGATGACCAAACTCATGGAAAACCTGCTGCCGAACTCCATACTGATTCTTGTATACACATCACTCTTAATGTTTATCCTACGATTCTTTGCAGGACCTATTGTCCATAAGGTCAATCCAATTGGTCTGCTTTTCGGTAGTAGTATCATTGCATGCCTTGGTCTGCTTTGGCTGGGATCTCCGATCCAGAGCGTATTTATGATTTTCGTCGCCGCTACATTTTATTCTTTTGGGAAGGCATTCCTCTGGCCAACCATGCTTGGTGTTGCAGGTGAGCGATATCCGCAGAGTGGGTCCGTTGCAATGGGGGCGCTCGGTGCTGCTGGCATGATCTGTGTAGGACAGATCGCCGGCCCACGGATCGGCACGCAGCAGGGTTTCGAGATGAGCCAGCGTCTTGAGCAGACTGCTCCTGATACCTTCAGCCGTTACGCTGCGACAGATGTCACACAGTCTTGGGGCTACGAATACCGGGCACTCGACGCTGCTAAATTGAATGCTGCCAATGGCACAGAACTCGTGGATGGGAAGCCACAGTCGACTGATGCAATTACAAACGCAGCACTCATCCCGGACAGTGAGAAGAACACGCTCGTCAAGAACGCATCAACTGATTTTAAAGCTGTCCAAGACTCATACTTATTTGGTGGACGCCAAGCTCTGAGATTGACGAGTTATGTTCCTGGTGCGATGGCCATCGGTTTTCTTGGCCTGCTTATCTATTTTCGTGCCATAGGTGGCTATAAGGTGATTCATCTCGATGGAACTGAAGAATCCCATGAGGGTGCCACGGGTGAAGAAGCCCCGGATGGCACAGGACCAGAAGACATCCCGGCTGCAAGTGAATATTGACGTTTCACCCGGGCCTCATCTGACCTGACTACCACTGAACGCCGATGGATACGGCGTGACTCTAGCCGGAGTTACGCCGTATCTGTTTAATCGAAGGGGACTGCCGCACCCACGACACGAAATTTAGTCGACCCCAAGAGCGTCGAGCCGCACTGAAATACCCGTTTTTCAGAAAATTATGCACGAATTACCAAAACATTATGATCATGCCGCAGCCCAGACTCGCTGCCAGACACTCTGGGATTCCAAACGCTACTGGCACGCCGACCCAGACCAACAAGGCGAAGTCTTCTCTGTGGTCATCCCTCCGCCAAATGTCACTGGGGCCCTTCACCTGGGACACGCGCTGAACAACACACTTCAAGACATCCTTGTCCGCACAAAGCGTATGCAGGGGTTCGTCACGCTTTGGATGCCTGGAACAGATCATGCTGGAATCGCCACACAGGCCGTTGTTGAGCGACGACTGCTGGAAGAAGAAGGAGTCTCACGGCATGATCTCGGGCGCGAGAAACTCGTTGAACGCATCTGGGAGTGGAAAGAGCAATACGAAAAACGGATCCTTGGCCAACTCAGGAATATCGGCGCAAGTTGTGACTGGGACAGAACCCGGTTCACTCTCGATGCCCAGTGCGAAAAAGCCGTACGGGAAACCTTCTTCCGTCTTTTCAAAAAAGGACTTGTACGTCGTGGAAAGCGGCTGGTGAACTGGGATACGTTCCTCCAGACTGCTGTCAGCGATGATGAGGTTTTTCATGAAGAAGTGAAGGGGCATTTCTGGCATATACGTTATGCGGTGATCGATCCACAACCTGGTGAACCAACAGAGGTCACTGTTGCGACCACGCGGCCTGAAACGCTCCTCGGTGATACTGCCGTAGCAGTTCATCCAAACCCGGCGGCAGCGATGCAGTCGGTGCTCGTTGAACTTCACGAAAAACTGGACCAGGCACCAGAAAAAGAAAAAGCTGAGATTGAACTGACGATTAATTCTCTCCAGAGCCGCTGTAAAAGTGTTCTACCGGGTCTCAAAAAACTCGCAGATATGGCCGCCGATGGACGCCACGTGAGAGTGCCGTTACTTGATCGTTCTATTCCAATTGTTACAGATGAATGGGCAAAACCAGACATGGGCTCTGGCTGTGTGAAGATTACACCAGCCCACGATCCAAATGATTATGAAGTTGGAATTCGACAAGACCTGCCGATGATCAACATTCTCAATCCGGATGGCACATTAAATCAGGCAGCGGGGCAGTACGAAGGCTTACCAATGAAGAAGGCCCGTACACGCGTTGTGGCTGATCTTGAAACGGCCGGCCTTCTTCTTCAGGTGGAAGACAGGGTGATTGAACTAGCCCACTCCGACAGATCGAAAACACCCATCGAACCCTATTTGGCCGATCAATGGTTTATCAGCATGGCTGACCTCGCTGAACCGGCACTGAGGGTTGTCCGCGAAAAAAAAATCCAAATACACCCAGAACGATATGCAAAAAGTTATCTTGACTGGCTAGGAGAAAAACGAGATTGGCCAGTCAGTCGTCAACTCTGGTGGGGCCATCAGATTCCAATATGGCATGTTTCCGACGTAACCCGCCAAGAGATCGAAGACACCTTCTCTAACGATACGGCAGTGGCATGGACACCTGACGGTGATGACTCTGATGATCGTCATCCAAGAGGATGGTTTGTATGTTCGGCTAATGAAAATCTTGGGGTCGACGCAATCAATGGCAAGCCTCTTGTGCGTGATCCCGATGTCCTCGACACCTGGTTTTCATCGGCACTTTGGCCTCATTCGACTCTTGGCTGGCCAACAGAAACCGAGTTACTGAAGCGGTTCTATCCCACGAGCACGTTGGTTACCAGCCGGGATATTATTACCCTCTGGGTGGCTCGGATGGTCATTCTTGGAATTTTCAATACTGGTGAAATTCCGTTTCATCATGTTTCAATTCATCCAAAGATTCTCGACCGATACGGCGAGACGATGAGCAAAAGTAAAGGAAATGGCGTTGATCCGCTTGACGTTATTTCACTCCTTGGGGCAGATGCACTCCGCTTTGGTATGGCAACGATGGCCACTGAGACACAGGATGTCCGTATGCCAGTTGAATTCCAATGCCCAACGTGCACAGCGAGGATTGATCAGACAACTCAAAACCGCACAAAACCGAGAATTACGTGCCCAAAATGCAATCAGGCCTTCCGGACACAGTGGGCAACTGATGAGGCGGACCTGGCACTGCCCCGTGGTGCCGCAGTAAGTGAACGCTTTGAGGCAGGGCGGAATTTTTCGAATAAGCTCTGGAATGCAACACGGTTTGTCCTCATGCATCTTCAGGACAGCGGCCTCTCAGCAGGTCTGCCTAAACTCGACACCATCACAGAGTTTCCACTCGAAGATCGCTGGTTATTGAGTCGTCTTTCCACCGTGTCAGCCACGGTTTCTAGCAACATCGAACACTATCACTTTGCTGAGGCAGCACGACTTCTTTATGCATTTGCCTGGGATGAATTCTGCAGCGCCTACCTCGAACTCTGTAAGCCCCGCTTGAACGATCCGAGCCAGAAGGGGCAAGCCTGCCACATGCTGCTTCTCGGACTTGATACCATTCTCAGGCTTCTCCATCCCATCATGCCGTTCGTGACGGAAGAAATTTGGCAGAACCTTGCACAGGACCATGGGCATCGATGTTACCCATGGGACACAAAGGCGATCCCTCCTTCAATCATGGTCGCAACCTGGCCACGGCCACCTGAGAACTGGCAGGACCGTGCTACTGAAAAACAATTTCAGATATTCCTCGAAATTGTTGGGGCCATTCGTGAAATCCGCTCACGGCAGAATGTGCCCCCCCGGAAATCTGTTGATGTCACTGTATGTCCGCCAACACACAATCAGGCGATGCTTATCCCAATGCAGTCTGCGATAGAAGCAATGGCTGTGTGCCGCGTCGTCGGTCTAGCGTCGGACGCTCACCCGGCGCCAGGTTCAGCTGAAATATCAGCAGCAGACTGTGATATCTTTATCGACCTTGCTGACCTCATTGATATTGATGCAGAAATAATGAGGCTTCAACGAGAGTTGGACAAACTTGAAAAAGTAATCAAAGCAAAACAAGGCAAACTGACTAATGAACAATTTGTGAGTCATGCTCCACCAGCAATCGTTGAAAAAGAACGTCAACAATTAGCTGAATTTGAAGAAACACGCACCAAACAGGGCGTCATTTTGGCTGATCTTCAAGCCCGAAAACTGTAAGGACCCTGCAGTTAGTCGGTAGCTCAAGTGATTTCGGCGAAGTAATGAGGTATCCTGATATGACGTGAACCTTTTGCCTGAAGACGAAAGGTTCTTCCTCTTGAGAAAACATGAAATACGTGAGGTTCGTTATGAGCGTTGAAATGGAACTCGCGCGAATCATCATAAGTGAAGTCAATGACCAGCAGGTGGTCTATCTAAAAGAAGTTGATGGAGAGCGAACATTCCCAATTCTGATAGGCCTCTTCGAAGCAACCAGTATCGACCGTAGAGTGAAGCACAGTGCGACACCTCGGCCACTAACCCATGACCTCCTTGTAGCAGCTGTTGAACTTCTCGGCGGAGAATTTCAGGATGTCGTCATCTCTGAATTAAAGGAACATACTTATTACGCCACACTACGAGTAGAAAAAGATGGAGGCATCATTGAAATTGATGCCCGACCGTCTGATGCCATTGCTGTGGCGATTACGTGTGAACCCAATTTGCCAATCTATGTGGCTGAAGATGTTCTTGAGAATGTACTCGGCCAGTAGTGGACCTCCTCCAATTGCACGGAGTACTCTGAGCTCGTACCGTCTCCACTCAATACTCAGTCGAGCCCAAAGGCAGTACGCAAGATACTGAGCGAACGCTTTCCATGCTCTGCAGCAACCAGAACATTGACCCGAACCTCGCTCGTACTGATAAGGTCGATATTGATACCTGCATCGGCGAGCGGTGCAAAAAGTTTGTCCGCCACTCCTGCATGACTTCGGATCCCAACGCCCTTGATGGATAGTTTTGCCACCTCGGGCACATCTGTCGTCTCTGCACCCCGAGTCTGGGCGATCGTTGTCGCAGCGGCAATGGCTCGCTGCCGGTCCGACGCAGGGACGGTGAACGATAGTTCTGCCCGTCCATTTCGTGGGAAACTCTGCACAATCATATCGACGTTCAACCCAGCCCGTCCAACTTCTTCAAACACCGCAGCGGCAACCCCGGGGGTGTCAGGAAGATCCAAAAATGTCACCAGCGCCTGCGACATGTCAAGCTGACAATCCTCTATCGCAAGATCTTCCATTCCTTCTAGCCTTCTTACCACCTCAAGTGGATCTGACTTCTGCACAGGCAAGGACCCAGTAGCCGGGCTTTCGTCGACAAACCCGTCTAAACCAAATGCCTTATGGGCAGCTTCGACACTTTTTTGTGCGTTCTGCCGATCAACGAGAACTGAAATCTTTATCTCACTTGTTGTGATCATGTGCACGTTGATCCCCGCCGCCGAGAGTGCATCAAACATTGTTGCAGCGACCCCTTCGGAATGAACCATTCCCATGCCAACGACTGAGACTTTTGCAACATCAGGATTGTGTGTTACCCCGGCTGCCGCAATGGCTTCCGCGACCCGGTCTGTGATCTGTAACGCTGCTGGCAGATCTTGATCAGTTACGGTAAACGAGATATCCGCCGTTCCACCTGTGCCTGCATTCTGAATAATCATGTCCACTGCAATGCCTTGAGATGCCAATTCAGCAAAAAGCTGATGACTCGCTCCGGGCTGATCGGGCACATCCTCAACAGTTATTCGTGCCTCATTTTTCGCAAGTGCCACCCCACTCACGGTACGCTTAATCGTTGCGCCAGATAATATTTTTGTCCCCGGGCCATCTTCAAAGCTCGATCGGACGACAATTGGGACACCAAACTTTTTAGCAAACTCAATAGATCGGGAATGCATAACCCCGGCACCCAAACTGGCAAGTTCGAGCATTTCATCGTGGCTCACTGTAGCAAGCCGGACCGCGTTGCTATGAACCCGCGGGTCGGTAGTATAAATTCCGTCTACATCGGTATAGATTTCACAACAGTCTGCGTTCAGTACGGCTGCAAGTGCGACCGCTGTTGTATCAGAACCACCTCTGCCGAGCGTCGTGATATTGCCATCCGGATCATACCCCTGAAAGCCAGCTGCTATGACGATTGAGCCATCCTCAAGTAAGTCCTGAACATGATCCGTTGAAATCGACTGGATACGCGCCTTTGTATGGCTCGAGTCGGTGCGGATACCGATCTGCCCGCCAGTCAGACTCACGGCTTTGTGGCCCATACTCTGAAGGGCCATTGCAAACAGAGAGACACTTACCTGTTCGCCCGTAGAAAGCAACATATCCATTTCACGATCGCTGGGAGCGTCGGTAATCTGTTTCGCGAGTCTCACAAGTAAGTCGGTCTGCTTACCCATTGCACTCACAACAACAACAACCTGATCGCCCGCCGCATGCCGGACAGCTGCTTTCTTGGCAGCTCTCACGATTTTTTCGGGATCTGCGACACTTGTCCCACCGAATTTTTGAACAACTCGTGCCATAGAGGCTCGTTCCCTTTTTTTATCCAATTCTGACTTCTGATCTCACCGTACTACTACTCCTTAGCCCTCAGTGTCCTCAAACAGGGCGGCCATCAGGGTGGACCCCTGAGCCAACGTTTCTCCAACTGCTGCGGCTTTCTCGTCATATGTTTGGGCAGATACCCCCTTCACCCCTGAACCAGCGATGATGAATGGCACCAAACCACGCGAATGCATTCGCGTCGAACAGAATGTCGGGTGATCGGGACACACAAGGACGCGATATGGTTCACCACCACTCGCTTGCTGCTCCAAATACTCAATGACTGGTGAAACAATCTTTTCATCAATTTCTTCAAGCGCCTTTACTTTGGCTGAAGCATTTCCCTCATGCCCCGCTTCATCAGGAGCTTCGACATGAACACACACCAGATCGGACGTGCGTAGCTCATCGATGGCAGCCTGGCCCTTTGCTGCATAATCGGTATCGAGATACCCAGTGGCACCTTTTACCTCTCTGCATCGCCACCCGGCGAGTGCTGCTAAGCCACGGAGAAGATCTACTCCAGTGATCATCGTTCCTTGTACCCCGTACTTAGATTTGAATGATTCAAAAGCCGGTCGCTGGCCAGCGCCCCACAGCCATACGTGTGTTGCTATTCCAAGGCCCTTGTTCCTACGAGATGCATTCACGGGATGATCCTTCAACCACGTCTCACTATGTCCCATTATCTCTGTGAGCAGTCGACTTCCAGTGCCTCGCGGAAAAGCGTCTGCTATGTGTTGTTTGACCCGATCGTGTGGTGCGGTTGTTCGAAGGTCGACTCCAAGTTCGCTGGCGGCACCGTCTTTGGCCCGGAATAGTAATAAATTGCGATAGCTGATACCCGGAACAAACTCCCATCCCGTTGCTTCAGGAAAGTCGTCTGCGAGCCCCTTCTGCGCTGCCTCAAGTAAACTAACCGACTCGTCTGTTGTGATGTGATCCGCCGTGAAGTCGGCCATCACGGGACCATCTCCGTTGTCTTCGATCGTGACAAGGTTGCAGCGAACAGCCCAGTCTTCAGGTCCGAGCGAAATACCCTTTGCTGCAGCTTCCAGCGGCGCACGCCCGGTGAAATACTTCATCGGGTCGTATCCCATCAGACTCATACACGCAACTTCTGATCCTGGGTTGAATGAGTCTGGAACATGATTCGTGAGCCCCACCCTGCCCTGCATTGCCAACCTGTCGAGCGTAGGAATCGATGCGTACTCCAGTGGTGACTTGCCACCGAGTGATTCCTGTGGCTCATCTGCAGCGCCATCCGGTATCAGAACAAAATACTTCATTGGTGGAACCTGATCCTTCAGTCCAATCGCGTCACTCGTTTATCACCGGCAGGCAACATATCGGACTTCGTACCGCCGGATTTTTGTTTAATGCATCCACGGCCCGATCAACGGCTTCAGTAGGGCAACAGTGCGTCATGATAATCAAAGGAACCCCGGATTGTTCCTTTTCAGCCGGATGCTGAATAACTGAGTCAATTGAGATACCTTCGGCCCCGAGTATCCCTGTCAAATCAGCGAGTACGCCCGGCGCATCTGCAACATGAAGCCGAAGGAAACTCGGGTTCTGTCCGCCGTGGATACTTGTACCCGATTGTGCGGACATTCCTACAGCGCTTGCCTGCTGAAAGGTAATCGCTGACCGACCAACCACTGTTCCAATAATATCTGCAACAACTGCTGAAGCCGTGGGCATTTGGCCAGCACCAAGCCCGTGGAAGAAAAGCGGGCCGACTGCGTCGCCAACGACGCTCACTGCGTTAAATGCCCCTTGGGTTTCCGCTAGTGGCGTGCCCTTGCGAACGAGTGCAGGCCCAACCCGTAACGATAAAGTCTTTTCGCCACGACTTGCATCGGCTACTACACGAATACGGCATCCCAGTTCATCTGCGAACCGGAGGAGTTCCTGATCGACGCTTTCGAGTCCAAACCGCGGAATGCTGGCCCATGGCACCCACTGTCCAAACGCGAGATGGACAAGAAGAGCGAGTTTCTGTGTTGCGTCTGTACCATCGACGTCCATGGTGGGATCCGCTTCCGCGTAACCCTCTGATTGAGCAAGAGCCAAAACATCCTGATAGGCACTGCCGTCTTGTTCCATTTTTGTCAGGATGAAGTTACTCGTCCCATTGAGAATGCCACGAATTGAGGATATGCGGTTCCCGGTCAGACACTCCGATATTGCTGCGACGATCGGTATCCCTCCACCAATCGCTGCTTCAAAAGCAATCGATCGGCCAGCCTCACGAGCTGCATGAAACAGTTCGGGGCCGTGCTCGGCAAGGAGCGCCTTGTTGGCCGTTACAAGATCCTTCCCACTGCGTAAAAGGTCGAGGCAGATCGTGCGTGCAGGCTCGAGCCCTCCCAACAATACAGCGACGACGCTGATCGATGGATTCCCAGTAATTTGACTCATGTCACTAGATAATTGATCGCTCGGCAGCTCAATACTGCGCGGTTTCTGTGGGTTCTGAACCACCACGTGCTCGACAATGATTGGCCGACCCGCCTGCCTGGAAATATGGTCAGCAGAATCCTGAAGGACACGAACCACCCCGGTGCCCACAGTTCCCATGCCGACCAGACCGAGGTGAACAGGATGAGTCATATCGTCACTTCCAATGTGTTTTCTGCGTGGTGTTGTCTGCGTGCCACTTTGCTCTTCAAAATCGTACTTCGCTGCGTGTCTCACGGGAAGCGAGACCCGTCTGGCACGCTGACGATGCGAGATCACCGCACTCTGACGAAAACTTTGGTATTCTGACACTGCTCTGTCCTCCCACCACACTCTGCAAGGAATAACGCCCGTGGATACCGTAGCCCATGATTTTCTGGTCAAAATTCTCGAGACACCAAGTGCTTCTGGCTACGAAGAGCCTGTTCAGAAGCTCGTCCGTGAGTATCTGAAGTCATGCGCTGAAACAATTGAAACTGATGCACACGGCAACGTCATCGGCACTGCAAACCCTGGTGGAAGCTGCCGTATGTTTCTGGCTGGTCACTGCGACCAGATCGGGCTTATCGTGCAGCATATTGACGCTGATGGATACATTTCGGTCCAACCGATTGGTGGATGGGACCCGATGCAACTCATCGGTGCTCACGTGGTGATATGGACAGCCAGCGGGGGTATACCTGGAGTTATGAGCCGCAAGCCAATTCACCTGCTTAGCGACGAAGAGCGAAAAACCGTTCCAAAGATGAAAGACCTTTGGATTGACATCGGTGCCGACACCAAAGAGGACGCTGAGAAGGTTGTCCGAATAGGGGACTCTGCCACCTTTGCACTGAAATACCAGCCACTTCGGAACGGCCTTGCTGCCTCCGTTGCCATGGATGACAAGATTGGTCTCTGGGTTGTTCTTGAAGCGTTTCGGAGAGCGGTTGCCGCTGGCCCGCTTCCCTGTTCTCTATCTGTTTCTTCGACGGTTCAGGAGGAAATCGGACTTCGTGGTGCGAAAACCAGTTGCCATCGAGTCGATCCCCACGTCGCGATAGCGGTTGATGTCACCCACGCAACTGACTGCCCAACAATCGATAAGAAAACCGAGGGGGATATCTCACTCGGCAAGGGGCCCGTTGTGTACAGGGGGCCTAATATGCATCCACAGGTTGTGGAACGGCTCCTTCAGGCAGGAGAAAATGGTGACATTCCCATTCAGCTTTCTGCGTTTGGCCGAGCGACCCCGACTGATGCCAATGCGCTGCAGGTCACGCGTGACGGGGTGGCAACCGGCCTCGTCAGTGTCCCCAATCGGTACATGCATTCTGCCGTAGAGACTGTTTCGCTTGACGACGCCGACAAAACCGCCGATTTACTTGCTGCATTCTGTCGGGGTCTCGAGGGTGACATCGACTGGTCACCAAAGTAAGAACTGACCAACCGGAAAAGGGCGATCAATGAGATGGACTGCCAAAAAGGCACGTTTGACACTCATTGCTACGAAACCTTCTCAGATCGGATCACGACATCTGGCAGAAAAGCGACGAATTTCGGGTTTTTTAAAAAAAATCCTGACTTGGTCCGCTCCGGCACAAAGGTTGCATTCTCTACCGCTAAAGAAAGGTGTGGCTGCCAGAACAGCCCACTGCGTGACCGCGAGGTCCGTTGAGTACGTTTTTGAAGGAGCTTCTTGTGGCAAAGCAAATGGTGTTCGAGGATGAGGCGCGTAAGCCTCTACTTGCTGGTGTTTCCAAGCTCGCGCGAGCCGTGAAAAGTACGCTTGGGCCGCGAGGTAGAAATGCTGTTCTTGATAAAGGGTGGGGCTCACCGAAGGTGACAAAGGATGGTGTCACGGTTGCCGAAGACATTGAATTGGATGATTCGTTTGAAAATCTTGGTGCGCAACTTGTCAAAGAGGCTGCCAGCAAGACAAATGATGTTGCCGGTGATGGGACCACAACCGCAACCGTCCTTTCGGAAGCAATTTTTCGGGAAGGACTCAAAATGATCGCAGCTGGTGCCGACGCAATGGCGCTCGCACGCGGCATTCACAAAGCAGTCGAGGCCGTCACGAAGTCAATTCTGGGTCTTGCCTCCTCAATTAATGAGAAGAACAAGAAGGAACTGATGCAGATCGCCACGATTGCTGGAAACAACGATCCAACGATTGGGAATGTTCTTGCTGAAGCCATTCTCAAGGTGGGTAAGGACGGCGTCATCACGGTTGAGGAAGGCAAACAGGCTGAAACATTTGTCAACGTTGTCGAGGGAATGCAGTTTGATCGCGGGTTTCTATCACCACATTTTGTCACTGATGCAGACTCCCAAATTTGTGAATTCGAAAACCCTTATATTCTGATTTTTGAAGACAAAATTTCGAGTGCGAAGAATCTTGTTCCTCTACTTGAGGCAATTAGTAAGGCCGGAAAACCACTGGTTATTATTGCCGAAGATGTTGATGGTGAGGCACTCGCAACCCTCGTGGTAAATAAACTACGCGGGATCGTTCAGACTGTCGCCGTGAAGGCTCCCGGGTACGGCGATCGCCGAAAAGCAATGATGGGCGATATCGCAGTTCTTACCGGAGGCGAAGCAATTTTCAAGGATCTTGGTATTGCTCTTGATGCGGTTCAACTCACAGATCTTGGCAAAGCTAAGAAAGTTATTATTGCCGCCGAGAATACGACAATTGTCAGTGGTGGGGGTACCAAAGACGCTATCACTAGTCGTGCGGCACAAATTCGATCTGAGATCGAGGCGACTACAAGCGAGTATGACCGTGAGAAATTACAGGAACGACTTGCAAAGATTGCTGGTGGAGTCGCTGAAATTAATGTCGGAGCAGCCACCGAAACTGAAATGAAAGAGCGGAAAGCTCTTATCGATGACGCCAAAAGTGCGACGCAGGCTGCTCTTTCTGAAGGGGTTGTACCCGGAGGTGGTGTTGCTCTTCTCCGTGGCGAGAAGGCGATTGAGAAGCTCGATTTGAAGGGTGATGAAAAGCATGGTGCTTCCATTGTAAAAAATGCACTGCATTACCCTCTAGAGGCTATCGCCAACAACGCGGGACTTGACGGATCAGTTGTTGTCAACCGAGTCCGGCAATTGAAGGGGAAACATGACGGATATGACGCCGATAAAGGCACCTACTGCGACCTCGTCAGTGCTGGTGTTATTGACCCAGCAAAAGTGGTCCGTACGGCTCTTCAAAATGCGGCAAGTGTTGCAGCCCTGCTTCTTACAACAGAGTCTCTAATTACAGAGATTCCTTCAGAAGAAGAACCAGAGCCCGAAGGGCATGGGCACGACCATGGCATGGGTGGTATGGGCGGCATGGGCGGTGGCATGCCCGGCATGGGTGGTATGCCTGGCATGGGCGGTATGGGTGGCATGCCTGGCATGATGTAATCACTGATAATTTGAAAATAATTTGAGGGGTTCATCGTTACAAAGCCCCCGAAACATTTACTTTGGCGGATACCAACTTTGGAGTGAAAAATGGCTGCAAAAAAACTTAAAATTCATCCGCTTGATGACAGGATTGTCGTTGAGCCTGTTGAAGCAGAAGAGCGGACATCTGGCGGGATCGTGCTACCAGATTCAGCACAAGAAAAACCTCAACGAGGACATGTTGTTGCTGTTGGTCCGGGTCGTCTGCTCGAAAGTGGCAAGCGTGCCAGCTTGCTGGTTGCCCTTGGTGACGAAGTCATTTATGGCAAATATTCAGGAAACGACATTGAGGTCGAAGGGCACGATGTCAAGATCTTGCGAGAAGGTGACATATTGGCAAAGGTCTTAAATTAACTGGTCTGTTGCTGGCTGACCTATTCAGCCACCTGTTTTCTTTAGCGTGAGCATACCGGTCACGCTGTGATACGTTTCGGAAAAAATTACAACAACGGCCAACCAAGTGGGTTGGCTACCGAAGGAGAGACAAGTCGTGCCCAAGCAATTGCTATTCGAAGACTACGCCCGTGGAAAACTTCTTAAGGGTGTTGAGAAACTCGCTGATGCTGTCGCAGTCACCATGGGACCAACAGGTCGTAATGTGATTATCGACAAAAGCTTCGGTGGACCAACCGTCACAAAAGATGGGGTTACCGTCAGTAAGGAAGTTGATCTCGAAGATGCATTTGAGAATATGGGTGCCAAACTTGTAAATGAAGTGGCTTCCAAGACATCTGATCTTGCTGGTGACGGAACCACCACTGCGACTGTCCTTGCACGAGCGGTCTTTCGTGAAGGGATTCGAAATATTGTTGCTGGCAGTAATCCAACTGCGGTGCGTCGCGGGATTGAAAAGGGTGTCACAGCTGCCGTCAACCATCTTATGGAGATTGCCCGTCAGGTAAGTCGTCCAGAGGAAGTGGCTCAAGTAGGAGCCATTAGTGCAAATAATGACACCTTCATCGGTGACCTGCTCGCAGAAGCATTACAAAAAGTCGGCAAGGACGGAGTGATCACTGTCGAAGAAGGAAAGACAACCGAAACGGCTGTCCGCTTTGTCGATGGGATGCAGTTTGACAAGGGCTATATCTCACCGTATTTCATAAATAAGCCAGCTGAAATGATCTGTGAATTCGAAGATGCACTCATCCTTATTCACGAAAAGAAAATTTCAAACCTCAGAGAACTTGTGCCACTCCTCGAGAAAGTTGCTCAGTCCGGGAAACCATTCCTAATTATCGCTGAAGATATTGATGGAGATGCTCTGACGGCATTGGTTGTCAACAAACTCCGCGGTGTATTAAATATCTCAGCCGCGAAGGCTCCTGGGTTTGGGGATCGCAGAAAAGCCATGCTTGGCGACATTGCCACATTGACTGGTGGCACGCTGATTAGTGAAGATCTTGGCATCAAACTGGAAAATGTAGAGCTCTCACATCTTGGAACAGCTCGTACGATTACAATCGATAAGGATGAAACGACGATTGTTGAAGGCGCAGGAAAGCCCGCTGATGTACAGGCACGCGTTCAACAAATCCGAAATCAATTGGAAGCAACAGAAAGCGAATACGATCGTGAAAAGCTCCAGGAACGTCTTGCTAAACTCACCGGTGGTGTCGCAATTGTATCCGTAGGTGCTGGAACCGAAGCTGAAATGAAGCAGAAGAAGGCTCGGGTTGAGGACGCCCTCCATGCAACACGTGCTGCCGTTGAAGAAGGTATTGTACCTGGCGGTGGCGTAGCACTTGTGCGTTGCCGTGAAGCTGTCGAGAAGGCACGTTCTCAGGCAAAAGGCGATGAAAAGATAGGTGTCGATATCGTACTTGGTGCACTCGAAGCCCCGCTGCGGCAAATCGCAGAGAACGCTGGAATTGATGGCGGCGTAGTGGCCGATGAAGTTTCCCAAAAAGATCTCCACACAGGATACGACGCAAATAAAGGCGAATATGTTGACATGGTCAAGGCAGGCATCATCGACCCAGTCAAGGTGGTACGTGTTGCCTTAACCAATGCAGCAAGTATCTCTGGCCTGCTGCTTACAACAGAGGCGCTCGTTACAAACCTCGAAAAAGAGGATGCGAAGAAACAACGAATCGAAGGCTCTGTCCGTTAAGGTTGTTGAGCCGCTCATCGCTTCCACGCGAATGGCCAACGTACACGTAAAACAACGACAGCAAACAACGCGAAGCATTCCCGAGGACTTTTTCTTCGCTGCTGTGTGCGTGGAGGAATGAGCAGATGGTAGACCAAAGATGTTATTACGAAGTCTTGGGCGTTGAGCGTCGAGCCAACTCTGGACAAATAACAGAAGCCTACAGAAAACTCGCGATCCGGTTTCACCCCGATAAAAACCCAGGTGACGACGCTGCGGCAAACCGATTCAAGGAGGCCGCTCGCGCCTTCGAAGTGCTTTCCGATGAATCGCTGCGGGGCCGGTACGACCGGTTCGGTCATGCTGGTCTGCAAAATGGTGGTGGCGGCGGGCAACACGAATTCAATGATATGTCAGATATCTTTGAAGCCTTTGGTGATCTTTTTGGTGGCGGGATGTTTGGTGGCCGTGGTCGGGGCCCACGAGCCCAAAAAGGCCGTGATGTATTCTGTGAGATTTCTCTCACTCTACTTGAGGCTTCCCGCGGCGAAAGCAAAACCATTCACTTTCGGCGACATGAAGAATGCACAACCTGCGGTGGTAGCGGTGCCAAACCCGGAACCTCACCACAGCAATGTGAATATTGCGGTGGACAGGGTCAGGTCCTGCAAAGCTCTGGAATCTTCAGGCTTCAAACAACCTGTCCTGCCTGCCGTGGAGTAGGAAGCATTGTTCGTGACAAGTGTCCTGACTGCGCTGGGCAAGGGCAAACAGAGGTAACAATTGAACGCAAAGTCACGATTCCTGCTGGCGTTGATAATGATGTTCAGGTCCGTCTGGCTGGCGAAGGTGAGCCAGGCGCGAATGGTGGCCCACCGGGCGACTGCTACTGTGTGATTGAAATTAGTGACCATCCATTTCTTACCCGGGATGGCCATGAACTTCATTGCGAGGTTCCACTCACCTTCAGTCAATGTGCTCTTGGAACAACAGCCGAGGCTCCTACGCTCGATGGACCCAAACCCCTGCAGATACCGAAGGGGACGCAGCCTGGCGATATCATTCGCATTCGCGGGCTGGGCATGCCCGATGTGCGGGGCCGGGGTGTCGGTGATCTCAATGTTCACATCCACGTCGAAGTACCCAAAAAACTTTCTGAGCGGGCAGAAGAACTCCTTCGTGAATTAGCAGAGGAAGAACAGGCAGACGTAAGCCCAAGGCGGTCGAGTTTTCTGACACGACTGGCCGAGTACTTTGCACCAGAGAGTACAGAAAAACCATCCGATAAAGAAGCAACGAACAACACATAAGGCCTTACAAAGAAAACCCTTTCATTCACACCAGTACCGGTTGAGGACGTATTCATGCAGGACGAGAACGCACCCGAAAACATTGACGACATGCCGGTTGAAGACACCGAGCAACTTGAAAGTAACACTGGCACCGACGGGCTCTCATCGCAACTTCAAGATGCAGAAGAACGCGTGCTGAGAGCACAGGCTGAAATTGAGAATGTGAGAAAAAGGGGTCGGAGAGAATACGAAGACCTCCTCCGTTACGGAGAAATGAATCTACTCCGTGACATTCTGCCCGTACTCGACAACATCGAACGGGCAATTGAGGCCAGTGAATCGACGACTGATGTTGAAACGCTCCGCGAGGGTTTCCGGATGACAGCCAGCCAAATCGAGAAACTCCTTGAGAGCCATGGCTGTGAGACAATCAAAACAGAAAATGAAGTCTTTGACCCGACAGTACACGAAGCAATCTCTCAGCAGCCTGGCAATGGGGCTGATCCCGGCACCGTCATTGGGGTCACAAGTCGCGGGTACGTGTTGCACGACAGAGTTGTTCGCCCAGCACAGGTAGTTGTGGCGGCGAATGAGTAGCGACCCCTTCGTACCGCGACTAAACCGAATAGGCACAACTGGTAACAAGGAAAATCAAACACCATGCCAACTTATGACTATGTCTGTGATGCGTGTGACCATGCATTTGAACTCTTTCAGTCGATGACCGATTCGGTCAAGCGTACATGTCCAAAATGTAAAAAGCGGAAACTCCGGCGTCTGATTGGCACTGGCGGTGCCATTATGTTTAAAGGCTCTGGCTTCTATCAGACCGACTACCGAAGTGAATCTTATAAAAAAGCTGCGGCTGCAGACAAACCACCTTCTAAAAAATCAGAATCATCCAAAAAGGACGCAGGTCCGAAGCCAGCCAAAGGGAGTTCTCAATCCTCAGCCGAATGACCGTCATTTCTAGAAGGCTTACTCCGCACTGACAGAGCCAAACGATTCACCCAACCACCAACCTATGCCACACTGTCCAGTCTGCAACGCGATTGTCTATCTTCGAGACGCCTCTAATCAACCCGCCACCCCTACAGCACCTTTTTGTAGCGATCGCTGCAAGAACATCGACCTTGGACGTTGGCTCGACGAATCATATGGCATTCCCGATGATGCCAAGGAGTGTGATGATGATGACGGAGAAAGCTACGGTGAACGTTATTAAGAGAAGTGGATTATGCGGGCGGGCCTAGAGTTTGTTATTCTTTGGACTCCTCATGCCTCTTTTCATCCACTTCCTTTTTCATTGGTGATCCGTGATGCCAGATAACGCACAGCCACCTAGCCGCGCCCAAATCATTCATGAAATCATATGGAGCGAAGCCTTTCCGTGGTGGATTCTCCTCAAGGCGGCCGGTATGGCCTTTGCACCGACAGTGCTCATCCTGGCCACGCTGGCAACAGCTGGCACGTGGGCCGGGTTTTCACTTTTGGACTCTCTTGGTCTTCCGTCGGGCATAAGCACCAATGCCCCCATTGCAGACCTTGACCAAACCACAATATCACTTCCAACACCAAGCCATGGGGTCTTACCAACACTGTCATCACAGGTTGACAGGTTACCGACTCCGGTGCGAGATCTCCTCCTTCTTCTCTCAAAACCTTGGAACCCACTTGCCACCTCACGCCAGTTTGTAGGCAGCTTATTTCGGTGCATCTGGTTTCTCCTTGTCTGGTCGATATTCGCAACGGCCATCACCCGATATGTTGCACTACGGCTCGTTGACGAAGAGCAGCCAAGCTTCCGTGATGCACTTCGGTTCGGAACGCAAAAATGGCCCGCTACATTTAATTCCGCAGCATTTGTTTTTTTCGGAATCGTAGCTCTGGCAATCCCAGGCGCCCTGCTTGGACTCGTCATGCGGTTTGATTGGGGACTCGCCGTCGTCGGCGTGCTGTGGCCCCTTATTCTGCTTGGCGCCGTCGTTCTCGCTATTCTCGGCATTGGTCTGGCTGCTGGATGGCCGCTCATGGTCGCTGCAGTCGGTGTTGAACGTGGCGACAGTTTCCAGGCCATTTCGACAGCCTTTTCATATCTTTATCAGCGTCCAATTCATTTCGCGTTCTACGGATTCATTTCGTGCGTACTTGCTGTCTTAGGCTTTTTCGCAGCTGGCCTCTTTGCAGATACTACGGTTCTTTTCGCACTTTGGGCAGGTAGTTTTGGAATGGGACACGACCGTACAGCCGATGTCATTGGCGCTATGGCAAAGCGTGGAGCAGATCCTCGTTGGGGTATTCAAGCACTACAGTTCTGGACCAACAGCTTGCGAGTTCTGCTCGGTTCCTTCGGATGGGGTTTCTTTTGGTCAATTGCTCCAGCCATCTATCTGCTTCTGAGACAGAGCGTCGATGCAACCGAACTCGATGAAATTGTTCTCGACGAGCCCGTTGGCGCGTAATCAGCAACCTTCAATCATACGTAGTCCCTACGACCTAAACCTGAAGCCAACGTCGAAGGAGTGCCGGGAACCCACCAAACAACTCCCCACGACTCACTGCCTCGTCTACGCCTGCGGCGACCGCATCATCCAGTCGCTGCTTGTGCACATGGGGACCGAACGCGATTAATTTCATGCTTACGCCTTTTTGGCTAATACTGTCCAGAAGAAACCGCACTTTGGCGACCAGCACAGCTGGGTCTTCCTGAAACGCCTGTATGTCAAGAAGCACAAGGTCATACTGCTTTGACCTTGGCTGTTCACTCAGGTTTCTAAGTGTTTCCAGCAGTCCACCAGCCTCTTTCGCGAGACCTGCAAGCTTACTCGTTGACATGAGATCAGGAGAAATCAGTAAAATCTTCAACGACTGCACTGGGCGTCAAACTCCATTTTTGAAAATGCGAATGAATACGAGAAAACATAGGTAGTATTTTGTTTCTCGTCGAGACAGAAATTTCTATGGCGATGAGACCACAATCTCTGCGGCGAGGACCGCTTCAATCCTACGTTGAATGTCTTCAAGATGAGCCCGCGATGAATCGTCGATGACCAATTTTTCAACCTGCTCTCCATTCTCAGGCAAAACGTTGGTCACTTGCTCAAGGAGCCGTTTGAGGTGGAAGGTAGCTAAACTTCGTGCATCAGGTGGAATTCCTAAACTCGAACCAAAACGGGTCACAATCAAGCCTGACCGCCTCCCCCCGCCTAAAGAAAGTCTAAGGAGTTCGCCCAATGCTTCACGTTGGAGATTTCGACGCAAACTTGATATTGCTGGTTTCTGATCAGAATACTCGCCGACTTTGAATTCAAATACCTCCGAATAAATTGAATCCACAAGCTGCCGGATGAGTTCGGACGTTGTAAAACAATCTTCATTTGGACCAACCTTCATCGCATTATCTGCCAACCGCGTGAGAGTTTTCGCATCCAGCAATTGCTCCAGTATCCTTTGCTGCCATTTGAGCACGGCTTCATGAACAGGATAATCTTGCCGTTCGACATTGTCGGTTCCCCAATGCAACCATCGTGTTGATACCAACTGGTTATAGAACTCCGGAGGGAACTGATAGGAGGTGTCACTAAATATTTGTTCGTTCAACAGTGCTATTGCTTTTCTCTGCTGTTTTGCTTCGACAACACGAAACGGTGGCTTCGCTTCTGGATCGTCACGATGGCTTCTCGACGTATATAAACCCCCCACCAACCGAGCCGCGAAAAAGTTTGCTTGGCCATGTGCGCCCAGCAACACCCCAAATGCGTGCCTGACCCGATCATATCCAGCATCATTCGCTGTAAACCGTTCAACGAGCTTCGGGATTATTTCCTGAACAACCTTTGATCTTTGTTCAGCAAAAGCAATTGGGTCATTACCAAGATCAAATCGATTGGAAAGCGGATCAGGATCGCCCGCCATGGTGTCCTCATCTGTTGCAAATGCGAACTGCGATTCACCGCTCCGGGACGCAATCTTCAGAAGTGTCGAGTGTTCTGCCTTTGGTGTTGTTCCGCTTATTGGGCGATATCCATAGTCTATAGCCCAATAGTCGTATGGACCCAATTGAGTTGGGTAATACGGCCCTTGAAATTGCCCCTTTGGGACGATATTTACTGGAACGTAGTCCATGACGCTAGTTGTTGCTGACCGTCGGTCTATATTTTTCTTGGAATTAATCTGATTCATAGAAGCTACCGAGCTTCCCTTAAAGTTATGCCGAAGTCCCAGTGTATGCCCAACTTCGTGCATCGCGACGAGCCTTAGACCCTGTTGTATGAGTTTTTTTTGCTCATCGCTAGAAATAATAGCGTCTTGTGTCGCAGCTAATGCCGTTGCACCTAAGGCATTTTGAAAGGCATGCCCACTAAAAAGATTACATTGCCCACAGCCACATGAAGAAGACTGCGAGTGTCCAATCGACGTTCTGTTTTTGCTTTCATACGAAGAAGTTAACCACGCAGTGTTTTCCGGCATATAGTTTTCAAACTCATTACGCCAATGTTTTACAAAGTCGGCATCGAAAATAATATCCGCGTCCAGGATTTGACCTGTTCGTGGATTCACTCTACTTGGCCCCATTGCAAACCCCCGCCCGGATGTAATCCAGCGGAACGTGTTGTAGTTGATATCTTCAGGATCCCAGTCTGTTTTTTCTGGCTGTTGCCTCACTTCTATTGCGGTGTCAAACCCCGCCTTTCGATAGGCATTATTCCAGGCAGAAATACCCTCTCTGATTGCTTGCCGGTATTCATACGGGACTGTTTTCTCAATCCAAAACACAATTGGTTTTTTTGGTGGTGAAATCTCGGCCTTCGGATCAGCTTTCTCAAGATGCCACCTGTTGATATACCGCACAAAACGTTCATCACCATTATGTTCTGAGAAGTTTTTTAATGCAGTAATAAAATAACCGACACGTGAATCCGCGAGCCTAGGCCTATAATTATCTTGTGGCAGAAGACTTATCGAATAGTGAACATGCAGTGTCGCGGCCCGTGAATCAGGAACCGTATCAAGTTCGCTCTTCCCGCTTGATGAATAGGTGGCGGCGACTCGTAGTTCAACATTATCGTCGAACCCTTTTGCGCTCTCCCAGGTCGTCCTATCTTTGGCTAAGGAAAAACCCGAAAGCTGTTTCGATATTTTAGGAAGATCTGTGAAAAATATTTTTTCCGGGTCGAAGAGAAGTCCCCCAGATGGCGTCTTTGCAAGAATTGGGACGCTAAATAGAATGCTATCAGTGAAGGCGTTTGCGACGGCATCCGCTTCAGGGCTGCCGCTTTTCGCAAAGAACCGAACATTCTTACGGACAATCTGCAACTTGTCGCCACGCTTCCGGAATGTCCATACCCAATCATCACCGTCGCCCCAACTCATTCCACCGAGCAACGAACGAGATCCAATACCCTGTGCGATTGATATCGTTACAAAAAATTCTTTTCCAAGAAGTTTATTTGGCACTTCGACGAACAGTTTTTCCTCACTCTGATAGAGCGGCAGGAGCCCTTCGATTCGTTGAGTATCCTTCACAACTTTTTCGAATGAATTCTGTGTGCCTGATGCCGTCGAGCCTTTGGAGGAAGAAGCTGACTCGTTTTTGGTCGTGGACGATGCAACGTTTTCCTTGCTCTCCTGTCCCTCGGTGTTCCCTTTTGTCTCTTCAGCGATCAGGTCTCTTTCTCCAAACAAACAACCCAGCACAAACAGAACCACCCCGAGATACCGTCTAGCACACTGTAGGTTTTTCTCACCAAAAGTCCGTCTCATAGAAATTACATAGCCTCTTAGAACGTGATGCACGACATACCTCCACCGAACCTTAAGGCTAGCATCGCCTTAGGTCTGACACCAATCGAACCTAGGGAAAGTTTTCATACGAATAAATCGTACTTAAACCCCGAATTGTAGCTGCAAAAGCTGCTTCTTTACGCCGGTAACGGCAACCGCATCAGCCTCGATCGCGCGCGACGAGCAGACAAAAACCGGTGAGTCTGTCTCCTCACGGCCATGGTCTGCCAACCGTCCATGGCTTCCTCTTACCACAGTGGCATCTAGCCCTATGACATCCATCAGATACCTAAACCCAAACTTTTTTTGCATGAGCCTCTTGGCAATATGCGCCTTTGGGAAACGTATCCCTGAATCAAGAAACAACTCAACTGGGTCGTAGCCCGGCTTTCGGTGGATGTCGACGGTTCTCGCATAGTCTGGTGCACGAGCATCATCCATCCAGAAATAGTACGTGAACCAACACCCTGGTTCGGACAGCACAACAAGATCTCCGGATCGTTTGTGATCGATACCAATCACTGTCTGTTTTTCCCTATTGAAAACTCTGTCTATTCCACTGACCTCTTCAAGAATAGCTTCGACGCGATCGACATCGTGCTGTTGCCGTACATAGACATGTGCGACTTGATGATCGGCCACAGCGAACGCTCGCGATGCACCACCATCGAGTGTTTCCCAGCCAGTGGATTCCTGTCGCACCTTCAAAAAACCATGGTGTCGAAGTACCCGGTTGATATGAACAGGAGTTTCCACGGGCGTTATCGCGTATTCAGACAACACAACAACATCCGCTCCCTGCTGCTTCGCTAAAGCAATCACTTTCCCCGCCTCCGCGTCCACAGCAGCTATATCTTCGGAAATCTTCGGATCAGATGGGCCCAACCGCTGCAGGTTGTAGTCAAGATGTGGCAAGTAGACGAGGGTGAGAGAGGGGCGATGCTCCTTAATGACAGCAGTTGAGGCGTCAGCAATCCATGCTGTGCTCGTTATATCAGCTCCAGGCCCCCAGAACTTTAGTAACGGGAAACAGCCGAGGCGTCTTTGTAAACTATCTTTGAGCGTTGGTGGCTGACTATATGTATCAAAAATTTTCCTGCCATCTGCGGGGTACGTCGGCCGTGGTGTTACTGAATAGTCAACATCTGCATACATGTTGTACCACCAGAACATCTTGGCAGTGGTGTATGCCGGGTCGATTCGTCGAGCAGCATCATACAGCCGCTCGCCATGCACAAGGCGATTGGATTGTCTCCAGAAAAATACTTCCGCCAGTTCACGGTCATACCACCCGTTCCCCACAATGCCATGCTCCCGCGGAAGTGACCCGGTCAGAAGGCTCGTCTGAACGGAGCAAGTCACCGCAGGAAATACGGTTTGTAACGGCCGTGCAAAACCTTCTGCCGCCAGAGCTGAAATATGTGGTGTGTCGCGGCCCAACATACCATGGGTCAGCCCGACAACATTGATAACTACCAGAGGCTTCGTTGTATTCATCACAAACAGGATACCAACACGGACTCCGAACCGTGAAGCACCCAGACAACTTTGCTACTCTGGAGAGAAATCGCTGGGGTAGATCTCTTTGGAAGGGCAACGATGCACCAACCTAGGTCCACGACAGTTCAGTTCTCTGTCGATGAAATAAAACGTATAGCCTGTCAGTTTCTCGACGTGCCGCAGCCATCAGTGCTAACGGTCACACCGACTGAAGATGGGCTGAGTGGCTCCACAACCTGCATTCTCACGCATTGCGACACGGGACGCAGACATGTTTTGAAACAACTTCCCCTTCATCTTTCAATTGACCACATTCGATGGACACAGAGCTTAGCCGCCTTCACTCGCGGCCAGGGATACACGCTGCTACCAGTCGCTATCAACCGCTGTGACTCAAGCCAAGGTTCTGCAGGTGCCGCCCCAAAGATCGCCATTCATGCAGACGGGACACTGTGGCAGTGTCTTGAGTACATCGATGGGAATCCGTGTAGAACTCCACACACCCGCCAGACAGTCATGGCCGTTAGAGCCCTAGCCAATTTTCATAAAGTAACGAGTGCGTTTCAAATGCCTCGCCGGAAGGCTCTCTGTGGATGGCATCGCCGAGTGCACCAGCTTCGCTCAATACTTTTATCACAGCAGTTTTCTCAAGTAGAAAACAACACTGACGCTTTCAGGCCCACTCAGCTGCACGCATTACACCAACGATTTATTCAACTTATTCGTACACCAAAAACTATTCAGATTATTGAGAACGCACTGAACCGTAATTTGTCTGCCGTCCACCAGCCAGTTTTGAAGGACTGCTGGTGGAACCATGTTCTTTTCTCAGATTCACACGATCGGCTGACCGGCATAATCGATATTGATGCGGCCGGCTGGGATGACCCGGCGGTTGATATGTCCCGTCTCCTTGGCTCCTGGCAACTTGAAAATCTCCAGTGGGAAGGAAAACTCGTTGACATCTGGCCAGAGGCGTTCCAGCAGTACGGAGCGATCGCTGCTTCTGGAGTTGATTTCCCTTCACGGGTACAGCATCTCCACGACACGGGCATACTCTGTGGACTCGACCGTTGGTTCGCTTGGATTTTTACAGAAAAAAGACAATTTCCTAACATGGAACTGGTTCTCCGCCGAATAACCCACCTGCTCCACGCCGCCCCGGCTGCAATCCAGCGTCTTGAATAATACCAACCACCTGCCAATAGAAATTGACGTGGTTGATTTCGCACCGATAGACTCGCGATTCTAAGAAATAGCCTATCCATTGCGTAACCACACCAAGTATAAATACGTTTGAAATATCAATCGTTTTCTCTTCGTCACGAGGAGCCGTCGCCCCGTATGACGTATCTGTTATCGACCAGTCAGTACCGCTGGTTTCTATCACTCACGAGAAGTGTCGTGTCTTTATCCTCCGCGCTATTCAACCTACGGCATCTTGTTCCAGTCGCGTTGTGCTTGGCGATAGCTTTTCATCTATCTACCGTTCGGGCTGATCCTGGCGACTTCGCGACAAATCCATTCTCGGCAAACTCGCTGCTCGGGCCAGGCGACACAGCCTCAGATCCGGTTACCATTTCTGCACGAGTCCAAACACAGGCAGGGACAAAGGTTCTTATTGTCATTGCTGAACTCGGACCGGGATGGCATCTTTATTCTCTCGATCAAAAACCGGGAGGCCCAAGACCAACAAAAATATCTCTTGATCCGACATCGGCGTTTGTCCCTTCTTCTTCCTTTACTGCGAAGCCACCGCCAACAAAGAAAACCATCGAAGGGGTACCCGGGTGGGAAGGTTTGGTTGTTGAGGAACATACCGGAAGAGTCACCTGGACCGCACCGCTTGAAAAGAACGATCAGGTAGAAGGCACAGCAGTCAGTGGAAATGTGAGCCTCCAGTTATGTGAGGACAACGCCTGCACCCCACCACAGACAATTGCATTTACAGCGGATCTACACGGAACGACACCAGCAATCACGACAACGGCAATCCAGCATCTTCCCGAGCGTGGTCATCTTGCAATTAAGGGTTCTGTAGGCACGCTTACAAAAGACACTGCAGGCTGTCACTTCTGGCCGATCAGTGTTGAACTCATGCCGGAGACCGGCTGGCATCTCTATGCGCCCAAGAGTGCTGCAACGACCGAGGTTGGCCAGGGGAAACCATCCATAGTCTCCCTTGTGCCACATGGTCAAATTACGGTCTGCAGCATTCTCGCTGATGAAGCACACCTCGTCGAGGAACCAGAACTTCGCGAGGCTGGAGCTGTAGAAGGACCAGTAGTTTTCACGGTACAAGTTGAGCCTCCAGAAGAAAACTCGAACAACGTTTCGCCTGAGGATCGTCAACTCGATGTTATTATTGGCTATCAAACCTGTAGTGACATCACATGCGACCCTCCGTGGGCGAGCCGCCTACGAATCAGTCTTCCGGAAGACGAGACAGGCACACCCACCCTTGCCTTCTCGGACAGCCGTTATGGTGAAGCATCACAGAAGCCCGCTCTTGTCACACTTCCCTCCACGGCAAAACCGCCATCGGCGGCTACGGATCCAGTTAACCGAACTTCTGAGTCAAAGCAGACCCTCTCTCTCCCGCTTGCCTTGCTTGCAGGCGTCCTGGGGGGTCTCATTCTTAACCTCATGCCGTGCGTGCTTCCTGTCCTCGGGCTGAAACTCATGTCATTTGCGCAACAGTCTGGGCGAGCGCGGCAAGAAATTTTTCAGCTCAACCTCTGGTATTGCGCGGGCCTATACGCGGTCTTCTTTGTGCTGGCAACAGCGAGTGTGGCCGCAAACCTCGGGCTAGCCGGGAACAATCTTGCGTGGGGTGAGCAATTCACTTCCTCCGGCTTCAATATTACGATGTCGGCACTTGTCTTTAGTTTCGCTTTGTCATTTCTTGGAGTCTGGGAATTACCCATTCCTGGATTCATCGGTTCAACAGCAGGCAAGGTTCAAACACAAGAAGGCGCAACTGGGTCATTTCTCAAAGGCGTACTGAGTACTATCCTTGCCACTCCCTGTAGTGGCCCATTCCTTGGACCAGTTTTCGGATTCACACTCACGCAGTCAACTGCCGTCACCTATGCGGTCTTTGCATCCATCGCAACAGGCATGGCGCTGCCGTACCTCATTGTGGGCATTTTCCCATCATTGGTACGGTTCGTTCCAAAACCTGGACCATGGATGGAAACGCTCAAAGAGGTTCTTGGGTTTGTCATGCTTGGAACCGTCGTCTTCCTCTTTACATTTCTGGATCGCGACTATTTTGTTCCTACCTTCGCACTCCTTGTCGCTATTTGGGCTGGTTGTTGGTGGGTTGGTCGCACCCAGAAGAAACGAGGCATGGCGGGTATTTGGCAGTGGGCACAGGCAGCCTTGATCGCGGGCTCAATCGGAACGGCAGCATTTTCATTTCTCGGCCCGGGCGACTCTCTAATCGAGTGGGAGCCCTTCTCGGAACGCCGACTGGCCCAACTGCGCGAACAGGGCGAAACCGTTATGGTTGACTTCTCAGCAGACTGGTGTCTCACCTGCAAATACAATCTCAATTTCGCTATTGAAACACCGAAGGTGAAGGATGCTCTGAAAAAGCGAAATATTATTCCAATGCTTGCTGACTGGACCGATGGATCTCCCGAGATCAAAGCAATGCTGGAAAGCCTCAACAGCAAATCGATACCGGTGCTTGCCTTCTTTCCACCAATCACAAAACCCTCGCAGAAATCACCACCGATTATTTTGCGAGATCTGGTAACTGAAAAGCAGGTCCTCACTGCCATAGACCAAGTGAGCGTTTCTAGGTCCCCTGCTTCGGATCAAGCGACTCGTGCCGTAGCCATCGGCAAAAAGGAACCAAATCGCTAGGTCTCTCGTACCTGCCGCGTACGAAACCCTCTGGTGCTTGAGGGAACGAAAACGGTTTCACCATGCCTCGGATACCGAAACCATATGCTGGACGTTGCAAGCCTGTGGTTTGATATTTTGTTCAATGGTAGACTTTCCTTTCGGCGCTACGGGGGTGATGAAATCCTTCTATGCATTGGTGGCATTTTTTTATCAGGTACGAACACGGGCCAATGACACATATTAGGAACCCTATCTTACCTGGGTTTAACCCTGATCCATCGATTTGCCGCGTTGATGATGACTTTTACATCGCAACATCAACCTTCGAATGGTTTCCTGGTGTCCAGATTCACCATTCCCGTGATCTCGTTCATTGGAACCTCATCACTCATGCGTTAAATGAAAAACGCTTACTTGACCTCAGCGGTGTGCCAAGCTCGGGTGGCATTTGGGCACCAGCTCTTAGCTTTTGTGATGGTCTTTTTTTTCTTTGCTACACGATCGTGCACCAGCATGAGGCAGCCAGCAAAGACACCCCGAACTTCCTGGTCACATCACCTTCAATTCATGGCCCTTGGTCGGAACCGGCCTCTATCAATTCCTCAGGCTTTGACCCATCACTTTTCCATGATGACGATGGCAAAAAATATTGGCTTAATATGGTCTGGGACCACCGCCCAGACCATCATCCATTTTATGGCATTGTAAAACAGGAGCTTGATGGAAGTTCTTTTGAACTTATTGGTACACCAAAGCTTATATTTAAAGGGACTGAAATTGGGCTTACGGAAGGTCCCCATATTTACAAAAAGGATTCCCTCTATTATCTGCTCACGGCCGAGGGTGGCACCGAGTACAACCATGCAGTCACACTTGCCCGCTCTGAAAGCATTGATGGCCCTTACGAGGTACATCCCCATAACCCTGTATTAACATCAAAAGGTGACACCACCCTTGCTCTCCAAAAAGCAGGGCACGCAAGCCTTGTGCAGACTCAAGGAGACCAGTGGTACATGCCACACCTGTGTGGACGGCCTCTGCCAGGCACAAAACGGTGTAACCTTGGACGAGAGACTGCTATTCAGAAGATGGAATGGCGAGATGACGGGTGGCTTTATGTGGCGGGTGGGGGAAACAATCCAAAAGAGACCGTTGACGCTCCGGATTTACCATTGCATCCCTGGCCTGAACTGGAGCCGAAGGTTCCATTCACGTCGCCTCATTTCGCAACACCCCGTGGTCCCGCCAGTACTATCGAGCCAACCGATACCATCTTAAGGCTGTATGGCTCAGAATCTCTCGAATCCTGTTTTCCTAAATCGCTACTGGCCCGGCGTCTGACGAGTCACAACCTAACTGCAACGACACACCTGTCGTTTTCGCCGACCTCGTTCCAGCAGATGGCCGGTCTCACTGCATACTACAACAACAGACTCTTTCACCACCTCTATCTTTCGCATGACGAAGTGGCTG
>ERZ802830.885-NODE-885-length-29540-cov-14.0767_pt1 | contig 29540 bp, 23 predicted proteins | sample MGYA00345654_ERZ802830 | MGnify/ENA primary metagenome ERZ802830 (study PRJEB30503, sample SAMEA104212375) | marine metagenome | biome: Westerlies Biome; feature: [SRF] surface water layer (ENVO:00010504) within the epipelagic zone...; material: water...
GACACATTGGATGGCGGTGCGGATGAGGATACGCTTTATGGTGGCGTGGGGGCGGACAGCCTGACTGGCGGCGCTGCGGATGATCAGCTGTTCGGGGAGGAAGGCGATGATGAATTATACGGCGACAACGCAACGGATTCGGCATTAACTGGCGGGAATGATTTTATTCGTGGTGAAGAGGGAAACGACAAACTGTATGGCGGCGCTGGAAATGACCAACTTTACGGCGATCATTCTTACGGGCCAAAGGGTGACGGCGACGGCAACGACACCCTGTACGGCGGTACCGGAAATGATCAACTAATAGGAGGTTTAGGCGGAAGCGCGACAGATATTTTATACGGTGGCACGGGCAAAGACACTCTGATTGGCGGTGATGGCGCTGATATTTTATACGGTGGTGATGGCGATGATACTCTTTATATGCGGGGTCAGGATCGTGTAACCGGCGGCGATGGTGAAGATGATTTTAAAACAGACGGCTGGTATGATACAAATTCGGTCTTACTGAAGACGGGCAATGATGATTTCGCCACGATTGAAGATTTCAGCTCGAGTGGCAATAAGAGCGATTTTCTGATTGTCGAAGTGCCGTCCAACGCGGCGGGCACCTTTACGTTGGCGACTGCTGAAAGTCCGGTTGGTAGCGGACTTTACGATGTGCAATTGATCAAGGATGGATCCGAGACAACAGTGGTGGCTAAAGTCACCAAAGGTGGCGCGGATCTCAGGGTCGGTGACAACCTCCGTATCGTCAAGATTTGATCCTGTTGCCGTCCCTGTCCCCGTAATCGCTACAGTCCCCGTAATCGCCACTGTCCCTGTAACCGCCCATGTCAGGAATAGAACCAACATCCTCGGCTTGCAGCGTTTAATCGTCTCTGGGGTTTCGCGTCTGCGCCGGTAAACTTGCAAAGGTGCAGGTTTGATCGGCTAGATTGCTATCCTAGGCATCTGCCACGCGGGCCGCGCGGCCACCGCGCCGTTTTTTCAATCGACCGCTGCGCGCGGGCAATTCGCCCATGACGCGGTTGCGGTCCTCGGCTGTCATTTGCGACCAATTGCCGATTTCCTCAAGGCTGCGCAGACAGCCGGTGCACAGCCGCTCTGTGGGGTGGATGACACAAACCTTGATGCAGGGGGATTGTATTTCCTGCCGCGCCCATATCTCGTCGCTCATGTGCTCTGCCTGTGTTCGGTTGCCTTGATGTGCTGGAAACGGTCCAGCGCTCCTTGCAGGATATACGATGCTGCCACATGGTCGATCACCTGTGCGCGACGCTTTCGGCTCGTATCCGCCTCTAACAGCGCCCGTTCGGCTGCCACGGTTGACAGACGCTCGTCCCAAAAACTGATGGGCAGCGCGTGAAGTCGGTTGAAATTGCGCGCAAAGGCGCGGGTCGATTGGCAACGCGGTCCCTCGGAGCCATCCATGTTGCGCGGCAGGCCCAACACCAGCCCGCCGATCTGGCGCTGTTCGATAATTGCGACCACTTGGGCGGCGTCAAGGCTGAATTTCTTGCGCCGCACCGTCTGAAGCGGTGAGGCAACCGACAGCATTTGGTCGCTCACGGCGACACCAATGGTCTTCTCGCCCAGATCCAAGCCAATCAGCGCTCGCATCGCGGGAAGTGCGGCGGCAAACTCGGTCATGTCGTCATAGATCATTGGGCGACCCCTGCGCGGCGCGCGCTGGCCAATAGAACGCGCAAAGCATCGGGGTTGCCAGCAAAAACTTGCTGTGCCTCAAGCCAAATTTGTGCCGCTTGCTCGGGACGGTTCAAGACACCATGGGCGTCAATGAGCCGCGCCCAATCCGTTGCGGGGCCACCCTCGCTGGCCAAACGTTGGCTGAGTTGGGCCACCATTCCGGCGATCATTGCCTTGCGGTCCTCGGGGGTCATGGCGTCTGCGGCCTCGATGTCTGCAGCACTGGGTCCGGCACTGGGTCCGGCACTGGGTCCGGCGCTGGCGGCGACATCGGACGGGGTGTACTCCACTCCGGCATGAAAGGCGGCGGCTTCGATTTGGGCGTTGATCAAAGGCGTCAAGCTTGGATCGTCTACACCTTGTTGCAGCAGATCCTGCCAGATGCGAAAGGCAAAATCAGGCCGTCCGGTCTGGGCGTACATCAAACCCATATAATAGCGGGCTTTTTGATGCGCGGGGTCGCGTTCCAATGTGGCGGTCAGAGCCGTTTCCGCAGAGGGAGAGACATAGCCGCCGGCTGCATACACCAACATCTCGGCATAGCGCGCGTAATCCGCAATCTGCGCGTTGCCCTGTTTTAATAAAATCACCTGTGCTTGTGCGGTGTGGGCGGCGATAAAATTACCCAGCGCTGCCTCGTTGCGGGCTAAAAGCGTTTGTCCGCGCAGATCGTCTGGGTGCTGGGCCACGGCGCGGCGCAATTTCTCCATCAGCGCCAAGAAGTCGTCTGAGGGTGTCACCGTCGGATCGGCGAGTGTCAGGCGTTCTGCGTTGCTCTGTGACGGTCGGTTCTGGCGCAGCTCCTCTGCGGCCTGAATACGGTCGCTCAGGGCCAGATCCGCATATCCGGGTCTCCCTTGTTGCAGATAGACAAGCACAGCGGCGGCGATCCCGATCGCAGCTAATACCAGCACCGCCCCTATTGGTCCGGTTTGGCTGTCGTTGGTTTGTTCTTTCGCTGCGCTGTCAGCAGACAGAATGCGGCGCGACACCTCTGTGCGCAGCAGGCCTGCTTCTTCGGCGCTAATAATAGCTCTCTCCAGATCACGCTCGACCTCATCAAGGTGGTCGCGGTACACGTCCAGATTATAGCGACCCCAGGGTCGCAGTCGTGCCGCGCCGCGCAAGACCACGCGGGCGAGCAGCGCAAGGACCACCAGAATAAGCACCGTGATGAGAAACCAGAATTCCATAGATCCCTTTCAATTTGATTGGGTCGCCATAGTCAACTCTTGCGCGCGAACATAGTGGAAAGTTTAAATTGATGCACCATGTCGCAATTGCTGTCCATTGCGACGTTGTTAATTGCGGGGTACAGGCGTAAAAAGTCCATTGAGACTTTGCAGTATGTTGTGTTCGAAATTCACCTATTCGGAAATATAGCCTATGAAACGTTATTCAGTTTTTGCTGTCGCCCGCGAGGCCGTGCGCTATCACCGGGGGTGGGGGCGCGCATGGCGGGCGCCATCACCCAAGGCGCGCTATGATGTCATTATCATCGGGGCTGGCGGCCACGGTTTGGCCACCGCCTATTATCTGGGCAAGAACTTTGGCATCACCAATGTGGCGGTGCTTGAAAAAGGTTGGCTGGGTGGCGGTAATACCGGACGGAATACCACGATCATTCGGTCGAACTATCTGCAGGACCCCTCGGCCGCGATTTACGAGAAAGCCCGCAGCCTGTATGAAACAATGTCACAAGATCTCAATTATAATGTGATGTTCAGCCCACGTGGCGTGATGATGTTGGCCCAAACGCAGCACGAGATACGCGGTTATGAACGCACGGCTCATGCCAATGCGCTACAGGGGGTTGCCACCGAATTTATCAACCCGCAACGCGTCAAAGACCTGTGCCCAATCATAAATATCGACGGGCCGCGCTATCCTGTGCTGGGGGCGCTATGGCAACCGCGTGGTGGCACTGCCCGCCACGATGCAGTGGCTTGGGGCTATGCGCGGGCCTGCTCGGATATGGGGATGGATATCATCCAGCAATGCGAAGTGACCGGAGTGCGTCAATCTGGCGGCAAGGTGACCGGTGTGGAGACAACGAAGGGCGCGATTGATTGCGACAAGTTGGGCATTGTTGTGGCGGGACATTCCGGTGTTGTGGCCGATATGGCCGGGTTCCGTTTGCCGGTGGAATCGGTGGCGCTTCAGGCGCTGGTGTCCGAGCCGGTGAAACCATGCATGGATGTGGTGGTGATGGCCAACACCGTGCATGGATATATGAGCCAGTCTGACAAGGGCGAAATGGTAATTGGCGGCGGTGCTGATGGCTATAACAATTACACCCAGCGCGGATCTTTCCACCACATTGAGGAAACCGTGCGGGCTTTGGTCGAGACCTTTCCGATGATTTCACGCCTCAAAATGTTGCGCCAATGGGGGGGTATCGTTGATATGACCGGTGATCGCTCGCCGATCATCTCAAAAACTCCGCTGGTCAATACTTTTATCAATTGCGGCTGGGGTACCGGCGGCTTTAAGGCAATCCCCGGCTCTGGCTGGGCCACTGCAGAAATGATTGCCAAGGGCGAACCGGGTCCGTTGGCCGCCGATTTCCGTATGACGCGGTTTCGCGAGGGTCAGTTCATCGATGAAAGCGTCGCAGCAGGGGTGGCCCATTGAGATGACCTATAATCCCGCTTTTTCTGACGGCCCTTTGCTTTTTGTCTCCGCCAATAAAAATCTGCCCGCCGCGGCAATGCTGCGACGCAAGACCTATAAATTCGTGCAGGAGCCTGAAATATGCTGATCCTTGAATGCCCCTATTGCGGCGTACACGCTGACGAGACAGAACTGTCACCCGGTGGCGAGGCGCATTTGACCCGCCATGGCCCCGAATCTTCAGACGACGATTTTGAGAGCTACCTGTTCCAGCGCGAAAACCCCAAGGGCGTGCATTTCGAGCGCTGGCGTCACGTCTACGGCTGTGGCAAGTGGTTTCACGCGGCTCGCTGCACGGTTACACTTGAGGTGTTTGGTACCTATCCCGCACAAAGCCTGAGCCCGCCGAAAGCCGTAACCGACGTAATATCGGCCAAACGTCCGGGTTGGCGATGGAGAGATTTTTCATGAGCACACGTCTTGCCAGTGGCGGCCGCCTGATCGACCGCACCAAGCGCCTGAAGTTTACTTTTAACGGCACCCAAATGGAGGGCTATGAGGGCGATACGTTGGCCTCTGCGCTTTTGGCCAATGATCAGATGCTGGTCGGACGATCATTTAAATACCACCGGCCACGCGGCATTGTCGCCTCGGGGGCGGAAGAGCCGAACGGTTTGGTGCATCTGGGTGAGGCGGGTCGGTTCGAGCCCAATCAGCGGGTGACAACAACTGAGGTGTTCGACGGTTTGACCGCCAGCAGTCAAAATCACTGGCCCAGTCTCGAGTTTGATATCGGCGCGATCAACACACATTTGTCTCGGTTCCTGCCCGCGGGTTTTTACTACAAAATGTTCATGTATCCGCAGGCCTTCTGGAAACATGTCTATGAACCGTTTATTCGCAAATCGGCGGGTCTTGGGCGTCCTCCTGTTGAGACCGATACAGATCGGTACGAGCATTTTTACGCCTTTGTCGACGTCTTGGTTATCGGTGGCGGACTGGCGGGGCTTTTGTCAGCGAAAGAGGCTGGTGCCAGCGGTGCCAGGGTTCTGGTCATTGAACAGACGGCCCAGTGGGGCGGGCGCAGCCTGAATAGTTACCAAACCGTTAACGACACGCCTGTGGATAACTTTGTGGATCAATTGCTCTCTGAGTTGCAAGCGATGCCAAATGTGACTTTACGCCGTCGCACTATGGGTGCGGGCATCTACGATCACGGGTATGTGCTGGGCTATGAAAGACTGACAGATCACTGCCCGGACGCGCCCGGCCCGCGACACCGGTTGTGGCGGGTGCGCGCGAAACAGATTGTGACCGCCACTGGCGCGATTGAGCGCCCTTTGTCGTTTGCGGGCAATGATATCCCTGGCGTGATGTTGGCGTCTGCCGTGCGGGATTATGTGGACAATTGGGGTGTTTCGATTGGGGATAGAACCGTCGTTGTCACTAATAATGATGATGCCTACCTTACTGCAATTACAATGAAAAATGCCGGTCTTGATGTGCCGGCCATCATTGATACCCGTGCGGGTGGCGGTGGGGCATTGGCCGATCAGGCCAGGGCGCTGGGCCTGCGCATAGAGACCGGCAAGGCCATCGCTAATGTAGAGGGTGGCAAACGGGTGACCGGGGTGTCGATCTGCGCACAGGCCGGTGAGGGCGCAGTACTTCAACATATTAATTGTGATGTAGTGGCGATGTCAGGTGGTTGGTCTCCGGTTGTTCATCTGTGGTCGCATTGCGGTGGAAAGTTGCTTTGGGATGATGCGCAGGCTCTGTTCAGACCGGATGGGGACAAAGCGCCCACTGGAGCCGATGGACGCCCCTTTGTCAGCGCTGCTGGGTCAGCCAATGGTGGTATGTCGCTCGATGCGTGTATGGTGGATGCGCTGCGTTCCGGAAGGGTTGCCGCGGAACGCTCTGGATTTAAACCCAAGGCTGGCAAATCTCCAGTCGCTTCCGAGTTGCCAACTGCTGCGATTGAACCGGTTTGGATCATGCCACAAGGCGCAGGCATTAAGCTGCGGAGCAAGGCTTGGCTGGATTATCAAAATGACGTGAAAGTATCTGACGTGCAGCTGGCGGCCCAAGAGGGCTTTGAAAGCGTTGAGCATGCCAAGCGGTACACCACTTTGGGCATGGCCACCGATCAGGGTAAGTTGAGTAATATTAACGGGCTTGCGGTTTTGTCCGACAGCTTGAACGCCGGGATCCCGCAGACGGGCACCACGACCTTCCGTCCGCCCTATACACCGATTTCCATGGGAGCGATTGCTGGGCAGGCGCGTGGTAAGATTTTTCAACCGGTGCGGGCAACCCCGATGCAAGCGTGGCATGTAGAACATAACGCTTACATGGAGCCGGTGGGCGCCTGGCGGCGACCCTATTGCTTTGTCCGTGGCGATGAGAGCCACGCCGAGGCCGTGGCGCGCGAGATCAACCAGACAAGAAGCTCACTTGGACTTTTGGATGCCTCGACGCTGGGCAAGCTGTTGGTGAAAGGCCCGGATGCGGAAAAGTTCCTTGATATGCTATACACCAATATGATGTCGACGCTAAAGCCGGGCAAGTGTCGCTATGGCCTGATGTGCAGCGAAAACGGCTTTTTAGCAGATGACGGAGTTGTGGCGCGGATCGATGATGAGACATTTTTATGTCACACCACCACTGGTGGGGCTGATCATGTCCATGCGGTTATGGAAGAGTGGTTGCAAACAGAATGGTGGGACTGGCAGGTCTATACCGCAAATCTGACCGAACAATACGCCCAGATTGCCGTTGTCGGGCCAAATGCCCGCAAGCTGCTGGAAAAGCTTGGCGGTATGGATGTCAGCGCCGAGGCACTCGGATTTATGGAATGGGTGGACGGTCAAATAGCTGGCTTTGACTGCCGGGTATTCCGCATCTCGTTCTCAGGGGAATTGAGCTATGAAATTGCCGTGCCAAGCGGGCAGGGGCGCGGGTTTTGGGATGCCCTTTTGGCTGCAGGGGCGGAGTTTGACATTATGCCCTATGGCACCGAAGCATTGCATGTGATGCGTGCCGAGAAGGGCTTTATCATGATAGGTGATGAAACCGACGGGACAGTAATCCCGCAAGACCTTGGTCTGAACTGGGCGATTTCCAAGAAAAAAACCGACTATCTTGGCAAGCGGGCGCAGCAGCGCCCTCATATGACAGACCCGAAGCGTTGGAAACTGGTGGGATTGGAGACCACGGATGGGTCTGTGCTGCCTGATGGTGCTTATGCGGTGGCTGAGGGCATCAACGCCAATGGCCAACGCAATGTACAGGGGCGGGTAACGTCGAGCTATCATTCCCCGACGTTGGGCTGCGGGATTGCCATGGGCCTTGTATTGCACGGTCCGGACCGCATGGGTGAAGTGATCGGTTTTGCCCAGTTGGACGGTGGCGTGACCGAGGCAAAAATAGTTGATCCGGTGTTTTTTGATAAGGACGGGGAGAAGCAGGATGTCTGACGCGGTCAGCGCCCTTGGTGGCGTCGAATATGACGGAGTTGTCTCGGTATCTGAGAACGCCTTACAGGGAATGATCACGCTGCGCTGTGATCTGACGGCTCCGATCCTAAAAGAGACGTTGCGGGCGACGTTAGGCCTTGATGTGCCGGGCATGCGTGCGGTTCTGGCCAAGGATAATTATGCGGTTGCTTGGATGTCACCCGATGAATTGTTTCTATTTGTCCCCTACGAGAGCGCTGGAGAGATTACTGCCACGTTATCTGAGGGCTTGGGCCAGACACATAATCTGGTAGTGAATGTGTCCGATGCCAGAGCTGTTTTCGCGCTGAAAGGCGACGGGGTGCGCGACGTGCTCGCCAAAATAACCCCTGTCGACCTGCGCCCTGAGGTCTTGCCGGAAGGGGTGATGTGCCGGACCCGGCTTGGTCAAGTCGCCGGGGCGTTTTGGCTGACTGATGACACTACTTTGCGGGTGATTTGCTTTCGCTCGGTCGCCGCTTATGTATATGGTGTGTTGACCGATGCGGCCGACAAAACGGCACAAATTCGGTATTTCTGATTAAACCTGTGATCAAGCCCTTGACCTCGGTGGGCTTACGGCCTCATTTGCCGGTAATGTTCACGCAATTCTTGGAGGCCCGAAATGGCATTTAACCTACCTGATTTACCCTATGCGCATGACGCTTTGGCTGGACTCGGCATGTCTGCCGAAACCTTTGAATTTCACCATGATCTGCACCACAAGGCCTATGTCGACAATGGCAACAAGTTGATTGCCGGGACTGAGTGGGAAAATGCGGCGCTGGAGGATATCATTACCGGCACCTATCAGGCCGGGGCGGTGGCGCAGAACGGTATTTTTAACAATGCCAGTCAACACTGGAATCACATGCAGTTCTGGGAAATGATGGGCCCGGACGGGGCGGCTATGCCTTCAGAGCTTGACGCGGCAATCACCGACAGCTTCGGCAGTGTTGATGCATTCAAAACCGCCTTTTGTGCGGCAGGAGCGGGCCAATTTGGTGCTGGCTGGTGCTGGTTGGTGAAAAATGCGGATGGCGGTTTGGAAGTGACCAAAACCGAAAATGGCGTCAACCCGCTGTGCTTTGGTCAAACCGCTTTGCTGGGCTGTGATGTTTGGGAACATTCCTATTATATTGATTTCCGGAACAAGCGCCCAGGATACTTAAGTAACTTTCTTGACAAGCTGGTAAACTGGGAAAACGTCGCAAGTCGCATGTAAGGTGCTGACAAGACGGTCTTTTATCCGTGGCCTGCTGGGATCAATCCTGGCAGGTCTTTTTGTTTCCCTCTGGGCATTTTTTATCGAGCCTGCTCTGCGACTGCGGGTTAAGAAATGGCGGATTCAATCGTCAAAATGGAAAATAGATGCACTCAGAATCGCAATTGTGTCTGATCTCCATATGGGCGAACCCTATGTTGGCCTGAAACGGTTACGTACATTGGTTCGACGGACCAATGCGCTTGGGGCCGATATCATTGTTATTTTAGGGGATCTGACCGCTGGCCACCGGTTTGTCACCAAACCGATTGAGGTAGAGCGGACGGCAAAAGAGCTAGCAGCCCTCAAGGCGCCGCTGGGTATTTTTGCGGTTTTGGGCAATCATGACTGGTGGGATGATCCGTCGGCTCAAAAACGCCGCAAGGGGCCGGTATTAGGTCAACGCGCGCTGGAGCAAAATAACATTCCAGTTTTAGAAAACCAGGCGATTAAGCTTGAGCATGCGAAAGGGGCTTTCTGGTTGGCAGGATTGGGTGATCAGCTGGCGTTTCGGTTGGGCAATGGCCGGTTTCAGGGTGTTGATGATCTGCCGGCCACTTTGGCGCAGGCTGTGGATGATGCGCCAGTTATTTTGCTGGCCCATGAACCCGATATTTTCCCTGAGGTGCCGCAGACGGTGGCCCTGACCCTGTCGGGTCATACCCATGGCGGGCAGGTGCGGCTGTTTGGCTGGTCACCGATCGTGCCATCGCGGTATGGCAATAGATATGCCTATGGGCATATTCACGAGGATCACCGTGATTTGGTGGTGTCTGGCGGCATAGGTTGTTCGATTGCGCCGGTGCGTTTTGGCGTGACGCCCGAGATCACATTGGTCACACTCGAGGCCAGCGTATGAGCGACAGTCAAAAAGGTATTCTGGCGATCCTTATCTCTGGTATTATCTGGGGGTTTTCTCCGCTGTATTATAAAGTGCTGGGTCATGTCCCGCCGGTCGAGTTATTAGCGCACCGCGTTGTCTGGTCGGTGGTGTTTTTTGTGGCAGTGCTCAGCTTTCAGCGTCGTCTGGGGGCTTTGTGGTCTGCTATTTCCACTTGGCGGAGCGCGGCGACCTTGTTTGCAGCGTCTTTTTTTATTGGCATCAATTGGTTTATTTTCATACGCTCTATCCAGATTGAAAAAGCAACAGAAGCCAGCCTGGGTTATTTTATTTTTCCGCTTGTGGTGGTCTGTATCGGCTGGGTTGGATTTGGCGAGCGCTTGTCGCGCTTGCAGAACACCGCAATCGCTTTGGCCACAGTTGGGGTGGTTATCATTACGGTGTCCCAAGGGGTGCTACCTTGGATTGCACTGATAATTTCCATCAGCTTTGGCCTGTACGGGTATGTAAAAAAGAAAATTTCGACCGGACCTGTCGTGTCGGTGACGGCCGAAGTTTTGCTGTTGGTCCCATTTGCTCTTGCAGTGCTTTTTGCTACGCATCGTCCTGTCGGAAGCGGTGGTTATACAGGCGGTGTTTTTGGACAATCGTTGTATGATAGTGTTTTGTTGATGTTGTCCGGCCCGCTGACTGCGACCCCGCTGATCTTTTTTTCTTATGCGGCCAAGCGGATACCAATGACCACATTGGGGTTGCTGAATTATCTCAACCCGACTTTACAGTTTTTTTGTGCGGTTGCGATTTTTGGCGAACCGATTGGTATTTTGCAATTTGCAAGCTTTGGATTGATATGGCTGGCGCTCGCGTTGTATTCTGGTGACGGTTTTCGCCGTGAGAGGGTTGGCAGGGAATGATGTTTTCACAACTAAGACTGACAGTGCCTGACATCACCGCAGTGACCCAATTTTATCGCGATATTCTGGGCATGACCGACCAGCGCGACGGGTTGGGATATGGGGGGCAACAGGTTCACCTGGAATTTATTCAGGGGTCGGCCCAGCCACCCACAGCCGATGGGTTTTTTTGGAAAATTGGCATTACTGTGCCCAATCTGGACACGGTCGCCATGCACTTGCGCCGAAGTGGCGTGTCGATCTCGCAACCGCGTCAATTTGAAGACATTGGCTATATGGCGCATTGCATGGATCCGGCAGGGGCCACGGTTGAGGTGTTACAGCAGGGTCCAAAGGGCAGTGAGCCCGCCATAGAGGCGGGGCATCCGGTCGCCAATGGCGCAATCCTTGCGCATGTGACTTTGCGGGTGCGCGATCTTGCAGCGGCCCAAATTTGGTGTGCCGATCAGGGGATGCATCTGATTTCGGTGCAACCGCTTGATGCTTATGGGTTTACGCTATATTTTTATGCTTATACGCAAGAGAAAGCGCCGGATGCGTCATTAACTGCGGTTGCCAATCGCCCGTGGCTCTGGCGGCGCTCTTATACGCTGTTAGAATTGCAGCATCTGCATGGGGCAGGGTCGCGACCAGCGGCATCGGGACATCTTGTGGGGCTCGAATCCCGCAATACTCAGAGTACTGGATCGATATCGCTGCCATTGGCGGGGCTAAACGTTTAGGTCGTGCCGTAGTTTGGTGATTAACGGCGCGACACTGGAGACAGTATGAAACAAATCCAACAGGCTCTGATCGGCGAAACCTTGCTTCACGATATGCGCCAACAAGGCTTGGAGCGGCGACCAATACCCGTCAATATCCAACAGATAGATAGGCTTTTGATGCAGGCCTAACTGACGCCATGTCAGCACTTCGAAAAATTCATCCAGTGATCCTGCGCCGCCCGGCAGGACAACAATCGCGTCACAGTTCATAAACATGACCTTTTTGCGTTCGTGCATCGTCTCGGTTACGATAAATTGTGTCAGATCAGTTTTAGCAACCTCATCTTGCATCAAATGGGTTGGAATTACCCCCAGCGTTGCGCCACCCTCAGCCTGAGTGGCACGGGCAACCGCCCCCATCAGCCCAATATCACCGGCCCCATAGACCAAACGCCAGTTGTTTTGGACCAGTGCCTGCCCAAGTTCTTCGGCGGCTTGCCTGTAAATAGGTTTTTCACCAGATCGTGCGCCACAAAAGACACATATAGAAGGTTGGGGCATGTTTGGTTAACTTCTTTGCATTGACTGTTTTGACCCTTGATAGCGTTGTTGCTATGGTCTCACAACTGATGCAGTCGGCCGGCGGGACGATTATTTGATCGTCTCTTGAAGGCCAAAGGGGATATATGTCTAATAATAAAACTAAAATTGGCGGATTCATGCTTTTTATTGGATTTTCGCTGCTCGTAGGGCTGCTGTTTTATGGTGATTTTTTGCCTAAAGAGCGCGATTCTGAGGTGACTTCGACCGACGTGACGGATGATTCTGTGCCAGCGGGGTTGACGGGGAACACCAGTGACACTCAAGCGGAGACTTCGACGACCGACGCTGCTAGTCTAGCCGATACTAAAGTACCTAATACTGTGGCACAACAAACTGGCACGGCCACAGACGGGCTGGCCGGAACGGACAAGGCTTTGACTGAGGAAGGGCCGGTGTCTGTGGATACAGCCGTTGCAGTAAAGCCCAAAACGGCCGCCTCTGTTGATGAGGATCAGAGTGCCGAGGTGTCTTCGGATGCGCAAGGCGGCTCCTCGAACGCTCAGGGGACGGGCGGCACTGCTGCGGATACGCCGCCGGTTGCGGTGGCGATCGATTCGAATGCCAACCTTCAGACTGCAAATCCAAAGATTGAAAATCCAGAAACGGCAAAAACCCCAAGTTCGGACGTTACAGTTCAAACTGAGCCTGCGGCGACGGATGTACCGGCTTCGGATGTGTCGTCGAGCGTGGCGGTATCAAAAGATGTGGTGCCGAGCGGTGCAATGACAGAGAGCGGGGCGGACGCCGTCGCCAAAAAAATGACCGGTACTGCTGAGGATGTTGCAGATAAGATAGCCACGGATGACAATCAGGCGAACACTACCGCTTTGCTTGATGAGGCCCAGGCAAAAACTTCATCTGTTGACACGTCGGTCGCCAATGTGCCGGTGGTAAAAGCGCCTAAAGCTACTTCGGCCACCGAAGATGTTGCGGCGAGCGATGTTATGGTACGTGCGACGAGCCAACCCGAGGCAGATACAGGCGGGGGTGTCACAGTCGAGACAAATTCATCTGACCTTGCCGAAAATGCAGAGATTGTGCCCGCGTTCGACGTGGTGCGGGTCGAGGCTGACGGCACCGCTCTGATTGCCGGGACCGCCAAGCCCGGGGCCGAGGTCACTTTGATGATTGATGGTGATAAACTAGCTGATACGACTGCCGATTCGACTGGTAAGTTTGTTGTGTTTGCTGATGTCGGTCCGGTTGAAACGCTTCGTGAACTCAGTCTGTCATCGTCGGGAGACAGTTCAGTGGTTGTCTCAACTGAGCAAGTTTTGCTTGCACCCACAGTACAAACAGCAAAATTGCCACCGTCACCGGCGAAAGTCCCTGAGAACGTCCCAGTACAGCTTGAAACGGCCGTGGTGCCTGTGGTTGAAGGTGATGCCTCCGAAACAAACGACCTGCCTTCATCTGCGACAACGATCAAGATTGCGACACAGACAGAAACGCAGAGCCCAACCCCAACAGAAACTGCAGCTCCGACAGAAATTGCAGCCCCAACAGAAACTGCAACGCCAGCTGTGTCCGCAACACCAACTGAAACCGCAACACCGACGACGATACAGACGGCGACGGCCACACAGACTGAGGCAATCATGCAGACTGAGACTGCGACGATGCCGTCTGTGAATGCCCAAGTGCCGGCAGGTGCTGCCGCCGAGGCCAAAGACACGACCAATTCGGTGATGGCCGCGGATGTGGCGGTTGGTGAAAATCCAGTCCCTGCTAGCACTGCAACAGCGGCCACTGATGGCGTCAGCTCCGCTGCGGTCAAAGGTGGATCAGATGCCACTGGCGGCACAGTTGCTGCCATCGCAACCCAGCCCGCATCATCTGCCGATACCGAAATTGCCCAACCTGCCGCTGTGCAGTCAGCTGTGGGCGATCAAGCGGTGACCAATCCGGTGCCGACCCCCAAAGCGCCCAAGGCCCCCACTGTTATCATAAGTACCAGTGAGGGTTTGAAGGTGCTGTCAAAGGCTGGTAAGGCCCCAGAAGTTTTGACCAGTGTTGCGCTTGATGTTATCTCTTATAGTCTGCAGGGCGAAGTGCAACTCGCCGGGCGCGCACCCAGTGACGGCCTGATACGGGTCTATCTCGACAATCAGCCGATCACAGATGCACCGGTCAAACAAGACGGAACCTGGGCGCTGGATATGCCGCAAGTTGATACAGGCATTTATACGCTACGTCTGGATGAAGTTGATGCAGATGGGGCTGTGAACTCGCGCATCGAGACACCCTTCAAGCGGGAGTCTAAAGAAGTCCTGCTGGCTGAAACCAGCGCCGATGGCGTACTGGCCCCGAGTGCCGTTACGGTACAGAAAGGCTCGACGCTTTGGGCCATTTCTCGGTCGCGTTACGGTCGTGGCATTCTCTATGCCCGGATTTTCGAAGCCAACAGAGATCGTATTCGTGACCCGGACCTGATTTATCCGGGTCAAATTTTCAAGCTGCCAGACTAAGATTGTTGCTGCCGTGCACTGCGCGGCAGCCGGTCCTATTCTAGCCTAAAGCCAGATGTAAAGTTATGGTCCCCCCTCCCACAGATCGACGCCCCAGCGACCCGGATGCAGATCGCATGAACGGCATGGATATTATTCGCCGGATGGCTCCCTATCTATGGCCGCAAGCGGCGCCAAAAATCCGGTTTCGGGTTGCGCTGTCGTTACTTTTGTTGCTGTTATCAAAGTTGGTAGCACTCGGGGCCCCCCAATTGTATGGCCGGGCTGTGGATGCCCTGTCCCAACGTGATGTTCCGGATCTGATGCTTGGGGCCGTAGGCTTGACCGTGGCCTATGGGCTTGCGCGTGTTGGATCGAGCGGGTTTCAACAGTTGCGGGACGTTGTCTTTGCGCCAGTGGCACAGCGGGCTTTTCGCGCTGTGGCCCGCGAGACCTTTGAACATTTGCACGGGTTATCGCTGCGCTATCATATCAGTCGCAAAACTGGAGGCTTGTCGCGTGTCATTGAACGCGGGGTCAAGGCCGTTGAGTTTCTATTGCGGTTCTTATTGTTTTCAATCTTTCCGCTGGTCTTGGAACTGCTGGGAATTGCGATTATTTTTTTACAGTTTGATTTTTGGTATGTTGCAATATTGGTGGTCACCATTGCCAGTTATATCTGGTTTACGTTTGGGGTGACCGAATGGCGCATCAAATTGCGTCGCGAGATGAACACCCAAGATACAGAAGCCAACCAGCGGGCCATCGACAGTTTGTTGAATTTTGAGACGGTGAAATATTTTGCCGCCGAGGCCCGTGAAGTCGAGCGCTATGATCAGTCAATCGCCCGCTATGGCGTCTCGGCTTTGAAAACAGCATATTCTTTGGCTTTTTTGAATTTTGGACAATCTGTTTTGATCTCGGGCGGGGTGATTTCTGTGATGGTTCTTGCGGCTCTTGGTGTGCAGGATGGCACCATGAGCGTGGGTGATTTTGTAATTGTTAACGCCTATATGATCCAGGTGACCTTGCCGCTGGGGTTTCTAGGTACTGTCTATCGTGAAATTCGCCAATCACTGGTCGATATGGGCGAGATGTTTGGCTTGCTAGACCAACCAAAGGAAATCGTTGATAAAATCGGCGCTAAGGATTTGTGCGTCGACCGTGGCCAGATTGAATTCCGTGATGTCCATTTTCATTATGAACCGAACCGTCCGATTTTATCAGGTGTAGACCTGACGCTAGAGCCCGGTAAATCCTTGGCAATTGTTGGAGCCACGGGTGCCGGTAAATCAAGCATTGGGCGCTTGTTGTTTCGGTTTTATGATGTGACCAAGGGCGCTATATTGATCGATGGTCAAGATCTGCGGGATGTGACATTACATTCAGTGCAAAAGGCGATCGGGGTGGTGCCTCAGGATATCGTGCTGTTTAACGAAACGATTGGTTATAATATTGCTTATGGCACAGATAATCCTTCTGAGGCCGAAATTATTGCGGCGGCAAAACAGGCGCGCCTGCATGATTTTATCATCGAGTTACCGGATGGCTATGACACCACTGTGGGGGAGCGCGGGCTGAAGCTTTCAGGTGGAGAAAAACAACGCGTGGGGATTGCGCGAACCTTGCTGAAAAACCCACCAATTTTACTGCTTGATGAGGCCACAAGTGCCTTGGATGCTGGGACCGAAAATGATATCCAAGAAACGTTGCAAGGCGCTGCGAAAGAGCGCAGCGTCATCGTAATTGCACATCGCTTGTCAACCATAGCGGACGCCGATCACATCTTGGTACTACACGAAGGCCGCGTTTGTGAATACGGAACCCACAGCGAACTGGTCTCCATGGCGGGACGTTATGCTGCCTTGTGGCACCGCCAAATTATGGAGAAATCCGCCTAAGCTGCAGACTGTCGTGACGAGCTCTAGGCTTTTTCTCTTGAGGAACTGCTGCAGGGGGTTATCGGCCTGAATAAATGCACAAACTTTGATCGGCGACTGCGCCTGTGACCGAAGGCAGATTGGCTTTTCGCCAAAGGCTTTGATATGGGTGACAGCACACACTTTCTATAAAAGCAAAACACTAGCACCCCATCAGACATTGGATAGGAGTGTTATTCGTATTTAATTGCTGTTCGAATTGAAAAATGTATTTTGTAATACATTAAATACACTATTTATTTTTCAGAATAAAAAATTATTTTTTCTCAAAATGACAACTTGAGGGTTTGATTTTTCGATAGCTTCAACTAAATGGAACATATAAGCCTATATTTTATGGGGAAATTTTTATCATTTGTATTTTTAAACTCTCTGTTATCTCATCACTGTTTTCACAAATTTGGTATTAATTTTAGAAGCATTGGGGTGTAGCCCGCGCCATACCAATAATAATTTGAAAGATTTTTCGATGCGCAATAACCAAATCATTCCGTCCACACGCGAATTACGTGAGAACGTATCGCATCGATTATCCCTTGCGGTTACGAAGGTTGGATCTGTTACCGAAATCAGCCAGATGATTGGTGTGAACCGCACACAGTTTAGCCGGTACCTGTCTGGCAAATCAATGCCGCGGCCAGAGATTTTATATCAATTGAGCCTACAGCTGGATTTGCCACTGGAGTGGTTTTTTTCCTCTGACTCTGACTTCAAATCAGAGTTAGCGGTCCTTCAGTTTGGCAGTGCGATGTCTGAGCTCGTCAGGGGGCGCAATTTTCAGATTATGGATGATGTCGTTCAAGACGGTTTCTACCTTTTGTGGAAGGGGATGTTCAATCAGGCGAGCGGCGCTGAGGCTTTGATCTGCTCGGTGACCAGCTATGCTGGGGTTAAGAAAATCAAATTATCGATCCGGCGCGCATTGGCAGATGAGGGGGTAATAGACGGGCTTTCAACAGAACACTACTTTATCAATGGTGTTATGTTCAAATCATCTGAAGGTATTTTGACGTTATTTTCTGAGTCTAGGTTCAATATAATGTGGGCAGGCTACGTGCAAAAAGCATATTTAAAACAATCTCGGGGCTTGGATGAAAATTTAACCGGTTTGTTGACAAACTATCGCCCCGTTGGACGAAATGCAGTGAGTTTTGTTCCACTGGTCTTGGAAAAAATAAGTGAAAAAGAAGGGGAAGTATTTAGCGCAGCGCGGCGTTCAACCCGTTATTTTGCTGAGGAGATCCCACCCCATATTCAGATGTATTTTAAGACAGTTGACGTGCCTGAGTATCGTTTTTAAGGTTTCTTTTTAGTTACTTTTCTGGTCAAGGAGGCGATCACTTTAACACAGGCGCCACTGGCAATTGTGTCGGTACAGGTTTTGATCTTCCCTCTATGGCAGATAAGTCTTGGGGTTCGTCGCTCCAAATAATTTCTGGTGCGCGCTTGCGATTTGCGCTGCGCTGAAGCGCCCAGTCGCGGGCGGCTTGGCTTGAGCGGCCCAGCGAAAGACGGCTCAGTAGGCGCAACATCCAAAGAATGTAAGTCGTTGTCCAGATTCTGAGAGCCAGCATGGACGGGGTGAAGACCAGCGTTAAAATCGTTGCGATGCCCAGCCCGAATACCACTGCAGTTGCCAACTGCTTCCACCATAAAGCGGTGGGACTATCGATGGAATACCCCCCTTGGATGAAATCCATGGACAAACCGAACATCATTGGCGCCAATCCGGCCATCGTGGTGATTGTAGTTAATAAAACGGGTCTAATTCGCGCCTCAGCTGTGCGGACAATAGCCTCAATGCGCGGCATGTACTGACAATATTCCTGATAGGTATCGATGAGGACAATGTTGTTGTTTACCACAATTCCGGCCAGAGCTACGATCCCCGTGCCAGTCATGATAATGGAAAACGCCTGATCCATAACGATCATGCCAATCAGCACGCCAGTGGTCGACAAAACCACGGCCAAAAGCACCAAAACCGAATTGTAAAAGCTGTTGAACTGGGCCAACAGGATAATGAACATCAGGCCCAAGGCCCCCATAAACGCGCTTTGCAAAAAGGCTTGGCTTTCGGATTGTTCTTCTTGATCACCGGTCCATTCCCACTCGATCCCGGCGGGAAGAGGGCCTGTCTGCAACCATTTTGTCAGTTCTTCGATGCGCTCACTTGGCGTGATCACCTGTTGTGTGCTTTGTCCGCTGTCATTAACCCGCGCCTTGGTCTGTTCGGGCAACACGTCGGCTTTCACATCGATAAAGCGTTTTTGATCGGCGCGATTGATCTCTGCCAGTTTCGGAACCGGGGTGCGAGTGACAAAATTCGCCAGTGGAACCAACCCGTCTTTGGTCCGCAACTTTACTGTATCGAGGGTGCTGAGCAGTCGATCTTTTTCTGGAAAGCGGACGCGAATCTCAATTTCTTCATCGCTGCTATCGACGCGCATTTTATCCAGTAAAATACCGCGGGTGACCAGTTGCACCATGGCGCCTACGGTGGCGACATCGGCACCATAGCGACCGGCTTTCATCACATCGACATCAATGCGCCAGTCAATCCCTGGCAGCGGGCGGCTGTCTTCGATCTGGGTCAGGGCCTGCGTGGTTTCAAACTTTTGCCGCGCGATTTCCGTGGCGCTCAAAAGATCATCCCAATTGCTGCCCTTGAGGCGCAGATGCAGCGGTTTCCCACTCGACGGGCCAGCGGCCAACACCAATATTTCGGTTTGAATTCCCGGTATTTGGTCAAGTTTATCCTGAAGTGTTGCCAGAACCAGATCGCCGTCCAGATCGGGTCGTTTGCTGCGATCTTCCCATGGGATGGTTTCCAGCTGGATCTGACCAATCGAGTCTTTGGGCCGCTGTGCGCCCCCAGTATTGCTGTTCAGACCTCCGTTTCCGGCAAAGGCAAAAGCATCTTTGATCCCGGTATGGGCCAGAATAATTGCCTCGGCCTGACGCACCAATTTATCTTTTTGCTGCAGCGAGAGATTGCCGCGGGCTTTCACATAGACGATGGCTTGTTCTGCCTCTGAATCGACAAAAAATTCAACGCCATTATTATTTTCGCCAAAATAGTTGAACACTGACATCACCACAACGCCGACACCGACAATGCTAACAATGGGCATAATGGGATTGCCGGCAATCAGATGGATGAAGCTGCCAAAAAACGTTCTTTTATAGCGCGCATCTATCCGTTTGGCGCGCCGTTTGATCTTTGCGGCGTTGAGCGTCACTGACGCGCAAAACGCAGCGATTACAAAAAGTACGGCTCCGGGCAAGAGGCTAGCGGGTCCGGGCAAAGGGGGCGTACCGCCGAAAAGATACCCCGGGTTGACAATTTGCATCACCGCTAAAAACATCGCGTAGAGCGCGATCGGAACAAGGGCGGCGCGCAGCAGCCATGGCAGCTTGGCGCGCAACGTACCGGCCATATCGGTTAGTCTGCGGCTAAATCTGCCCGACACCCCGCCCAGTACCGGCAGGTATATCAACGCGACCACCAAAGACGCTGACAGCACAAAAATCAAGGTGATTGGCAGCATGCTCATAAATTCGCCGGGCACACCTGGCCAGAATAACATTGGCAGAAAAGCACATAGCGTTGTGGCCGTAGAACTGGCGACGGGCCAGAACATGCGCTTGGCGGCCTGCACGTAGGCGTGCATTGGCCCAACGCCCCTGGCAATTTGTTTGTCGGCATATTCCACCACCACGATGGCCCCGTCTACCAGCATACCAACTGCCAGTATCAACCCAAACATAACCATGTTTGAGATGGTGACCCCCACGACAGCCATAAGCGCAAAACACAACAGAAAAGATGTCGGAATTGCAAAGCCAACCAACAGGGCAGCGCGGGTGCCCAGCGAGCACAGCACGACAATCATTACCAGCGCAACTGCTGTGAGAACCGAGCTTTCCAACTGCCGTACCATTGACTTGACTTCGACTGATTGATCGTTCGACGTACCAACCTGTACGGTCGCGCGCATCTGTTCAGGCCAGTCCTTTTTTGCGGTATCGATGATCTGTTTGACCGTCTCGGCGATATCCAACAGGTTATAGCCCTTGCGCTTAACCACCTGCAGCGCGACGGTCGTTTCTCCATTGAACCGAGACGTGCCATCGCGATCTTGAAATGTCAGGCTGATGTCGGCCAGTTCGCCCAAGGTGACGACGCGGTCCCCATTGGTTTTTACCGGCAGGGCATAGACGTCTGCCACCTCTTTGAAACTCGAGGGAATTTTGATCGAAAAGCTGCCCTGCGCTGTTTTAACATCCCCGGCTGCGATCAACTGATTGTTGTTTTGCACCACTGAAATCAATTCGCCAGCTGTGACATTGTATGCTTCAAGGCGCAGAGGGTCGATAAGTACCTCAAGCATCTCGTCGCGGCTGCCAGCGATGCCCGCTTGCAGCACCGCGTCATTGCGCTCGAGCTTTTCTTGCAGATCACGCGCAATTCGGCTCATGGTACGTTCCGGGACCTGCCCGGTCAGATTGACGATAATGATCGGGAATTCTGAGAAGTTAATCTCGTTTATCGAATATTTTTCGACCCCTTCTGGAAATTGCTCTTCGGCGTTGCTCATCGCGTCGCGCACATCCGCCATCACCTTGGTTTTGTTCCACCCAAACTCGAATTCGAGCGCCAGTCCGGCATAATTCTCTGCCGCCGTAGCGCTCATTTTTTTTAAACTGTCGAGATCGGCAAGTTCGGTCTCCATGGGCTTTATCAGCATCGCTTCGCTATCGGCCGCCGAGATTCCGGGGAAAACCACCGAGATGAAAAGCGCAGGGATTTCTATATCTGGCTCGCCCTCCTTTGGCAGACCGCTATAGGCCAATCCACCGGCAAGCAGACTTAAGACGATAAAGGCCAGAACCATTCTTGCGCGGTTTGACGCCCAGTCTATAATATTGGTCATTGTGCGATCTCAGTCAGGGTCACCGCGACGTCGACATCGTCGATGACGTATTCCTGACCCACAATGATCACCGTGGCGCTTTGTGCCAATCCAGTTAATAAAATCCCCTTTGGCGTGTCCCGCAGCAGTTTTACCGCGCGAAACTGGGCGCGCGAGTTGGTGTCGACGATCCGTACACCCAATTTGCCATCATCGTTGAGGGTCAGCGCTGACTGCGGAAGTAAATGGGCCTTTGCGCCATCCGAGGCAATTAAAATCTCGGCGGTCTGGCCATCTCGCAGGTGCAGGTCTGTATTCGGCACCTGAATTTCAATGCGAAAGGTTCGGGTTTCAGGGTCGGCGCTGCGTGAGATAAAGGTCACATGTCCGGTCACAGCCTCGCCGCCTGCAGCAAGTTTTGCGCCGGCCTTTGCTCCAATACCCACTTTGTTCACTTCTGTCTCGGGCACGAAGCCGACCAGTTTAAGCGGATCAAGTTGAATGATGGTGGCGCAATGCCCGCCCGCAGGGCCATTGGCTTGCATCAGGCTGCCAAACTCGGCAGTGTCTGTCTCCAGCAAGCCGTCGAAAGGGGCTGTGATGGTAAGCTGTTCAATTTCGCGTTCAACGGTGGCGACGCTTGCTTCTGCTGACTGAATGCCGGCGCGCGCGCTTTCCAAACCGGACTTTGCCGCCTGAACGGCGGCTTCCCCGGCTCGGACACCCGCTTGTGTCGTGGCCACGCGCGTCTCTGTCGCATAGCCGCCCTGTGACAGTTTTAGTGCGGCATTATTATTGATTTTCGCTTCATCAAGGCGGGCTTGCGCCTCTTCTTGGTGTGCTCTGGCTTCGGGGACGCGCGCCAAAGCTTCGGCGAGGCGTGCGCGTGCGTCGGAAAGGGTCGCCATCCGTGTTCCGGGGTCGAGTTTGCACAGTTCTTGCCCCTTGCTCACCATGCGTCCTTTGCGCAACGGCGCAGACACTACTTTACCTGAGGTCTCGGCCATCACATCAACTTGGCGTGCTGCCTCGGTCCGTCCACGCAACACAACCGCGGTGTCGACCAGTCGCGCCTCAGACAGCAGCGCGACCACCTTTACCGGCTGTGGTTTGTTATCCATTTCATTTACCGTTTTTGCAGGTATCGACCCGCTGTGATCGGCGTCATCAGAGCCCGCTCCGATGGGCGGTTCAGATTGTGTGTCTGGATCTGACGTTACGTTGGCGCCACTATCGGACGGCATAGCAGCGAGGGTCACATCGGCGGTTTTGCCGAGCTCTGACTGCTCTGTTTGTGGCTGTTGTTCGAGAGTGAACTCGGGCGATGAGATTGCAGAGACCAGAGCGTCCAAGTCGCCGTTTGCCGCGAAACTTTTAAGAGCGGCGCGCTCGAACACCAAAATGTACAATGAGAGTGCCACGAAAAGTGCTGAAATAACCGAGATAAATTTCATAAGTGCCTTTCTCGACCAAGAATACAGGGCGCTGATTACGAACTTGTGCCAGCTCATGAGCGTTGGACGCAGAAAACCAAAGCCCTTGGCAGATATAAGCTATTCTAGGGTGGGATCAAGATCGTGCTCAGGAATGTTGCAAGCCCTTGGCAGGCCGCGAGCTTCAGGTTAAGAGAGGGCATCACAGAGGAAAAACCCAATGAGCGACACGGATAGTTTTATCGACGAAGTTAACGAAGAAGTCCGGCGGGACCGGATGTTTAATCTGTTCCGTCGCTATGGGTGGATCGCGGTTGCGGCGGTATTGCTGCTGGTTGGCGGTGCGGCGTGGAATGAATGGCGCGCCTCGCAGGAGCAGGCGCAGGCCGAAGCTATGGGAGATGCGATTGTTGCGGCGCTGAATTTGGAAACGGCGTCCGCGCGGGCTGCGGCCCTGCAAGAAATCGAGGTGACCCAAGCATCGGCAATCGTGCAACTGTTGAGTGCTGCACAATTGGCGTCAGATGATCGCGGAGATGAAGCCGTCGCGCAATTGACAGCCGTTCAAAGCAACGAAGCTTTGCCGTTGATTTACCGTCAGATCGCCGAGTTTAAGTCTTTGGTAATTGCTGACGCAGGCCAGAGCGTCGAGACACGGCGCAACGGCTTTGAGGATTTAATCTCCTCGGGTTCTGCCCTGCGTGTTCTGTCTGAAGAGCAGTTGGCGCTGCTTGACATCGGGGCAAATGATGTGGGTGGGGCGCTTGTACGGCTGCAACGACTGCTTGAGGATTCAGAAATTACACCGGGTGTACGCCGTCGCGTGACACAATTAATCACTGCGCTCGGGGCAAAGCCCGGTGATACCCCAACGGGTGGCTGAGATGATTTGTTTGGCCGCGCACAGAAACTTATGGAACAACCTGTCTGAGCGAGGCGCGGGCGGCACCATGGGTCGCTGGCCCAAAAAAGCTTTGATTTTGATGTCGGCGGTAGCGCTGCTGGGGTGCAGTGATCTTGAGATACTTCCCGGCGAGCGACAATCGGTACGCAGTATCCTCAATGATGCAGGTCAAGTCCGGCGTGACGCGCCCTTAGGCCCCACGGCAATTGCCCTGCCCAAAGCAACACGGTCGGCCAGTTGGTCCCACAGGATAGGTACGCCGAAATATCGTACGACGCACGCGGCACTGAACCCAGAGTTTTCCCTGCAATGGTCGGCCCCGATTGGGGAGGGTGACAGCCGGCGGCACCGGATCAATGCTGACCCGGTCGCAGCCCAAGATCGGGTGTTTACGCTCGATGCCCACGCGCTGGTCACTGCGACGTCAAGCGAAGGACAAACCCTTTGGACGTATGATCTGACACCGGCCCGCGATGGAGTTGGTGACGCTGGCGGTGGCGGGCTGGCCTTTGGCGAAAACAAGCTTTTTGTCACCAGCGGTTATGGAACATTGACCGCTCTAGATCCGAAAACTGGTCTGCCTGTTTGGGTGCATGACCTCAACGCCGGTGGCACCGGCACGCCGTCCGTTTATGATGGCGTGGTTTATGTGGTGGCTGGCGACGGCACAGCAGTTGCGCTTGAGGCAGACACGGGACGTATGCGCTGGGAAGTCGATGCCGCGAGCAGTTCGGCTGCAGGCGTTGATGGTGGGGCGGCACCGGCTGTGACTAACAAATTCGTCGTCTTTGCCCTAGCGAGTGGTGAAATATTCAGCGTCTTCCGTAAAGGTGGCCTGAGATATTGGTCCAATCTGATGTCAGGCAAGCGTGTTGGGGTCGCAGCTGCGACCATAAATGACGTCACCAGCGATCCGGTCGTAGTAGACGATACCGTTTATGTCGGCAGTCACTCTGGACGCTTGGTGGCTTTGGATATTTCTAGCGGCAAGCGGCGTTGGACACTTCAAGAGGGGGCTTTAGGTCCGGTGTGGCCTGTGGGTGGGTCGTTATTTTTCGTGTCTGACAACAACAAACTGATGCGGGTTCGGGCTAAAGATGGGCGGATAGTGTGGTCGGTTGATTTGCCTTACTTCACTAAATATAATCCAAAACGCAGCGTGCGGATTTTTGCACATTATGGCCCTGTGCTGGCAGGGGGGCAGCTGGTCATCGCCTCTGACGATGGGCTGTTGCGGTTGTTTGACCCTGTCTCTGGGGCCCTGCTGCGCAGCTTGCCGATCCCGGATGGAGCAACAACCTCACCAATTCTTGTGGATGGCACAATGTACATCGTGTCGGGCAAAGGTGAATTGCACGCTTTCCGTTGATGCTTAATTGCTGTAGGTCCACACGCTGACACATTTGGAGTGTTTGAATGTCCTTTACCCTTGCCATCGTGGGGCGCCCGAATGTGGGCAAGTCTACGCTGTTTAACCGTCTTGTCGGCAAAAGACTTGCGCTTGTGGATGATCAACCCGGCGTGACCCGCGATCTGCGCGAAGGAGAGGCGCGGCTTGCCGATTTGCGCTTTACGGTGATTGACACCGCTGGTCTGGAAGAGGTCACTGACGAAAGCCTGCAGGGCCGGATGCGTCGGTTGACCGAGCGGGCAGTGGATATGGCAGATATTTGTCTGTTTATGGTGGACGCTCGGGTCGGCGTGACCTCGACCGACGAGGTGTTTGCGGACATTCTGCGCAAACGGGCTAAACATGTCTTTCTTGCTGCAAACAAAGCTGAGGGCGCTGTGGCGGATGCGGGCGTGATTGAGGCGTGGAATTTGGGATTGGGAGAGCCTTTGCGTATCTCGGCCGAGCATGGCGAGGGTATGAGCGATCTGCACGCGGCGTTAATGCCTCTTGCGGATGATTTTAAACGAACGCGGACTGTCGAGACGCCGTTGACCGACGTTGATGTCAGCGAAGACGACGAAGAGGGACCGCGCAAACCCACTGGTGACCGGCCGCTACAGGTCGCCGTGGTTGGGCGTCCCAATGCCGGAAAATCAACGCTGATCAACGAAATACTTGGGGAAGACCGGTTGTTGACGGGCCCCGAGGCCGGCATCACCCGCGATGCCATATCGCTGCGTCTGGAGTGGGATGAAATGCCGGTGCGCATCTTTGATACAGCGGGTATGCGCAAAAAAGCCAAAGTGCAGGACAAGCTTGAAAAGCTCTCTGTTGGTGACGGGTTGCGGGCGGTGAAGTTTGCCGAAGTGGTGATTGTGCTGTTAGATGCTGCGATTCCGTTCGAGCAACAGGATTTGCGGATTGCCGATTTGGCCGAGCGCGAGGGGCGGGCTGTGGTCGTGGCGGTCAATAAATGGGACATAGAGGACGACAAGCAAAATAAACTGCGCGATTTGCGCGAATCGTTTGAGCGGTTGCTGCCACAGCTGCGCGGTGCCCCGCTGGTGACGGTCTCGGCGAAAACTGGCAAAGGCCTCGATCGGCTGCGGAGTGCCGTAGAGAAAGCTTATGATGTGTGGAACCGCCGGGTGACCACCGCACAGCTGAACCGTTGGCTGGCGGGTATGGTTGAAGCGCATCCGCCCCCAGCACCAGGTGGACGCCGGATTAAGCTGCGTTATATGACCCAGGCCAAAACTCGGCCGCCGGGCTTTGTGGTAATGTGTTCGCATCCAGACAAAGTACCGGAAAGCTATTCTCGCTATCTTGTTAATGGTTTACGGGTCGACTTTGATATGCCGGGAACGCCGGTGCGACTGACCATGCGCTCACAATCAGATAAGAACCCTTATAAGGGCAAAACTAAGGCGGCGCCGTCGAAACTACGCAAACATCTGTCGCCTCGGGCACATGATAAATAGCGATTAATCTAGGTTAATTTTTTTCGTTAAGTCCATAAATCTGTGGATAAATATTTCAACCCTGAGTCACAAATCACCGCCGCAATGGTCTTACCCCTCATGTCGTTTTGCAGCAGTTGCAGCGCTGCGGCGACATTGGCACCGCCGGAAAAACCACCAAAAATGCCCTCTTTGGCGGCCAGATCGCGAGTAATCTGTCGGGCGGTCTGCCCTGAGATCTGGATATAGCCATCCACCGGCGTATCGATTAAAAATTGAAGGTCTTTAATGCTATAGCCGCCGCCTTGTATTGGATGCGCGGGGTGGGTAACCGGTTGACCGGCTTGCAGCGCCGCGCCTTCGGGCTCAACAACAAAGCAGCGAATGTCTGGGTCACGCTGCTTGAGTGCCCGGGTCACACCTGCATAGGTACCGCCTGATCCAATAAAATCAACAAAACCATCTAGTTCACCGCCACTCTGCAAGTAAATTTCTGGACCGGTCCCGTCAAAATGTGCCCGCCAATTGCCCTCAAGTTTAAACTGATCGGCGCGAAATGCGCCGCGCTCGGCGGTGATTTTTTGGGCTGCGTCTTCGACCAGCGCCAGATCGGCCCCCGAGACCTGCCCGGCCACAGCCCCTGCGCATTGGGCTACCAAAACCACTTCGGCGCCCAAGGCACGCATCATGCGCGCGCGTTCAGGTGAATTGCCCTGCGACATCACCGCAACAAACTTATATCCTTTGATGGCACAAACAATGGCGAGGCCTGTGCCCATATTGCCAGAGGTCAACTCGACCACGGTCTGGTTTGGTGCCAGTTGGCCGGCGGCTTCGGCGGCCTCGATCACGCCTTTGGCCGCGCGGTCTTTTTTGGAAAACCCCGGCAGCAAATAATCCAGCTTGGCCAAGATGGTGCCGCTGACCCCATAGGCGCGGGTCAGCCGGTCAAGACGCACCAAAGGGGTCTGCTGCATCGTGTCCAGAACCGAGGCAAGCGGCTGTTGCGCATTGTCATCTGCCCTATGCTGCATCACTTTCCCCTGTTGTTGCTGGTGCTCAGGCCAGTACCCCCGCAGTGGTAATTTGGGATTTTCCCCCAAGATATGCGTGCAGAACCGCTGGCAATTGTACGGACCCGTCTGCTTGTTGGCCGTTTTCTAACACTGCGATCAAACAGCGTCCTACCGCCAGACCCGAGCCGTTCAGCGTGTGCACATATTCGGGTTTGCCCCCGTCGGCGGGTTTAAAGCGGGCGTTCATCCGTCTGGCCTGAAAATCACCCGTGGTCGAGACGGAACTGATTTCGCGATAGGCGTTCTGGCCGGGCAACCACGCCTCGATGTCATAGGTGCGGCGCGCGCCAAAGCCCATGTCACCGGTGCACAAAAGCACGGTGCGGTAGGGCACGCCCAATTGCTCAAGCAGATCTTCGGCACAGCGCAGCATGCGCTTTTGCTCACCGTCAGACGCATCGGGATGGGTCACCGAGACCATTTCGACTTTTTCAAATTGGTGCTGGCGCAGCATGCCAGCGGTATCGCGTCCGGCACTGCCGGCCTCAGAGCGAAAGCACAGCGTATGCGCAGTCATCCGGATCGGCAGAGCGGCCTCGTCCAAAACATCGCCGGCCACCGAATAGGTCAGCGGCACCTCTGAGGTGGGTACCAGCCACCAGCCATTGGTGGTTTGATAGCTGTCATCGCCAAACTTGGGCAGCTTGTCGGTGCCATACATCGCCTCGTCGCGCACCAGCACCGGGGTGTTGGTTTCGGTCAGGCCATTTTTATCCACATGGGTGTCGATCATAAATTGCGCCAGTGCCCGATGCAGCCGCGCCACGGCCCCCGACAGCACCACAAACCGCGATCCTGACAGTTTGGCCCCGAGATCGAAATTCAGCTGTGCGGCAACAGAGCTGATTTCATAATGTTCGCGCGGCTCAAAGTCGAACGCCGGTGGTGTGCCCCATTTGGCAATCTCAAGATTGTCGTCCTCATCGGCCCCGTCGGGCACGTCATCGGCGGGCAGGTTGGGGATAACCGCCAGCATATCAGTGAGCGTGGCGTCTTCGGCTTTGGCCTCGTCGTGCAGGCGCGCAACCTCGGCTTTTTTCTCGGCCACCAGCGCGCGCAGGCGGGTGAATTCGGCCTCGTCGCCACTGGCTTTGGCGGCGCCGACCAATTTGCTGGCTTTGTTCTGTTCGGCCTGCGCGGTTTCGGCGGCGGTGATTTTGCTGCGCCGCGCCTCGTCTTGGGCCAACAGTGTCGCAGACAGTGGTGCATCGCCCCGGCGGGCGAGGCCTGCATCAAAAGCGGCGGGGGTGTCACGAATGGCGCGGATATCGTGCATCAGAAATCTCCTGTTGGTCTTTGAATCGGTGCTATGGGCTTTATGCACCAGTTCTTTTGCCGAGGGTAGGGGGCAGAAAAGCGGCTTTCGCCACCGCCACCATTGCTGTTGCGCACGGGGCTGTTTGAGATTCTTAATCGGCGCCGGATGCTGTCGCCAATGCGCCTGCACTCATAGTCAAAAGTTATCGTTTAATAATGAAAATTTGCTTTGCACTTTTTCCCATCCTAGTGTTTTTTCAGCAAAAAAATGGGGATGGTCTATGGTTGTTAAAATTCTTGCCGGTCTGGTGTTTGCGCTGTTGCCGATTATGGCGGCGCTGCGCGCAGATGTGAATGTGATTGATCTGATGTCGGTGCTGTATGTTGGTATTGGTACGGTGTGTTTTGTTGCGGCCTCGCCGCACAACCGGTGGCAGGCGATGGGCATCGGCGGTCTGCTCAGCGGGCTGAGCGGGTGTTTGTTGGGCATAGCGATCACGCTACAAAGCTATGCGCCGGCCGAGATGACGCTGCCGCTGAGCTATGCGGTGTTGCCGCTGCTGTATGG
>ERZ802830.886-NODE-886-length-29538-cov-6.47085_pt1 | contig 29538 bp, 30 predicted proteins | sample MGYA00345654_ERZ802830 | MGnify/ENA primary metagenome ERZ802830 (study PRJEB30503, sample SAMEA104212375) | marine metagenome | biome: Westerlies Biome; feature: [SRF] surface water layer (ENVO:00010504) within the epipelagic zone...; material: water...
TTTATAGATCCATATTTAAGAATTGGGAAGTTTTTAATTTTTTCAACTTTATCTCTTGAAATATTTTTTAATAATGGTAAATACCTTTTGTTTTCTCTCTTTCCATTATTTAAATATTCATACCAATATTGATTGTCTTTATCTGAATATTTTGATAACTGTTCAGATAATTCCATTAACTCAGATTCGAACACATTATTTGCAACAGTTTTTGAATCAAAAAATATATCGTATTTAGTTGTGGATGTAGCTAGCAAACTTCCGTCATCTGAAAAAATATTACCTCTTACTGAGTTAACTACAAAGTTTTTTAAAGTCTTATCTTCTGCAATTTTTCTGTACTTATCTCCTTCAACAAATTGTAAGAAAAAAAGTTTATATCCGATTCCAATCCCAAAAACCAATAAAATGGTTGAAATAAAATATAATCTCAATAAAAACTTACTCTTATTTTCCATTTGTAATAATTATTTTTAAAGGAGGATTTAATGAAGGTCTAATTTCTTTATCAACCAATTTCTTTCTTATAGATGACTCCATCTTAGATTTCATTAATTCTTTTCTGGTTTCTATATAACTATTTTCAACAATGTTTATTTCATTATTTAATTTGTTTATATTAAATATTTTTCGATCCACACTGTGAGACGAGTAGATCATAACAACTGCAAGAAAAAAAATAAATAAAATGAACCTAACTGATTTTAAATTTGTTTTTTCTAACAAAAACTTACCTGCAATTATGTCAATTATTTTATTTCTCATATTAGCTTTGCTACTCTTAATGTTGCACTTCTAGATCTAGGATTTTCTTTAATTTCTAAATCATTCGGCTTTATAAATTTTTTTATTTTGAAAACGGTTTTAATATTTCCAAATTCATCTTTTTCAGGTTCTTTATTGAAATTTCCATTCTTAAAAAACCTTTTTACTAACCTGTCTTCAATTGAATGATATGTAATTATTGAAGCAATTCCATTAGGCTTTAAAACCTTGGGAATTTGATTCAAAAGTTTTTTTAAACAACCTATTTCATCATTAACTTCTATTCTTAATGACTGGTAAATTCGTGCTAGGAATTTGTTCTCGTAACCTTTATTTAGGATAGGTTTTAAAGAATCATTTAGCTGATTAGAATTTTTAATTTCAATATTTTTTCTGTAATCACAAATCAATTTTGAAATTCTTCTAGAATTCGTTAAATCACCATTATAAAAAAACAGGTCTGCTAGTTTTTGTTCAGAATAAGTATTAACTATTTTTATTGCATTAATATTTTGATTTACATCCATTCTCATATCTAACTCATTATCACCCTCATAAGAAAAGCCTCTTTCTTTAATATCGAACTGATGAGATGAAACTCCTAAATCAGCTATTAAGCCATCGATTTTTTTAATTTTAAAAAAACTTAGATTTTGCATTAGATAAATAAAATTTTGTCTCAAAAAAATAAATCTGGAATCATTAATTTGATTTTGAAGTGTATCTTCATCAGTATCAAATGCAATTATTTTTCCTTCTTTATTTAATCTTTTCAGTATTTCTTTTGAATGCCCTCCACCTCCAAAAGTCAAATCGACATAAACACCATTTCTTTTTATTTCTAAACTTTCTATTGACTCTTCTAATAAAACTGGATTATGATACATTTTTTTGATCGTCACCCATTACATCCTCAGTTAATTTTGCAAAATCAATTTTTGGATCATTAATATTTTGTTCATAAAGCTCTTTGTCCCATATTTCAATAATATTTATTGATGAGGATAAAACAACATGTTTTTTAAGATTTGAAACTGTTATTAAATCCTTAGGGATCAAAATTCTTCCATTAGAATCTAAGTCAATTGACCTAACGCCAGCAGTATATCTGCGAATAAAGTCATTATTCTTTTTTACAAAGCGGTTCAACTTGTTTACCCTTTCCATCATAACTTTCCATTCCTGATGTGGAAATAATTCTAAACAATTTTGAAAAACGGATCTTTTAAGAATAAATGAACTTGATGTTACTCCATCTAGCTGTTTTTTAAGCTGAGAAGGAATCATAATTCTTCCCTTATTATCAACAGTACATTCAAATGTTCCAACAAGATTGATCATATTCGATTAGCGTTACTATCAAATATATTGAAATTTTACCACATTTTACCACATTTTACCACATTGTTAATAATTTTTGAACGCGCAATCTATTTTTCTATTAATATATTGATTATCAGTTTTTTATATTTGGTTATAGTGGTTTTAAATTACCTTTGTTTAATCATTTTTCATCAAAATGAAATGTATATATTTGTTGAAGAATTAAATTTTTATTTAATAAATGACTAAAACTATTTCCGAAAATGGATTTAAATATTTTTCAGTTGGATCAGGAAAACCTATAGTTATTTTACATGGCTTAATGGGTGGATTAAGTAATTTTGATGGAGTTTTTAATTATTTTCCTGATCAAGGCTATAATGTTATTGCACCTGAACTACCTATTTATTCATCAAACATTTTAAACACTAATGTTAAGTTTTTTGCTGAATTTGTATATAAGTTTATAAAGTTTAAAAAGCTAAAAGACGTTATTATTTTAGGAAATTCATTGGGAGGTCATGTTGGACTAATTTTTTCCAAACTATATCCTAAACTAGTTAAAGGACTTGTACTTACTGGCAGCTCTGGACTTTACGAAAACTCAATGGGTGATTCATACCCAAAAAGAGAAGACTATGAATATATTAAAGAAAGAACCGAAGCTGTTTTTTTTAGCCCCAAGATTGCCACAAAAAAAATTATTGATGAGATATATGAGACTGTTAATGACAGAAAAAAATTGATTAAAATTTTAGCAATGGCTAAAAGTGCTATTAGACATAACATGTCTAAAGACCTGCCAAATATAAAAGTTAATACTGCCATAGTATGGGGCACTAATGATTCAGTTACTCCACCTGATGTTGCAAAAGATTTTAATAAGCTTCTACCTAACTCAGAGCTTTTTTGGATAAAGAAATGTGGGCATGCACCAATGATGGAACATCCTTCAGAGTTTAATACAATAATGAAAGGTTGGCTTGAAAGAAAAAAATTTTAAAAGTGGAAATAAAAAAAGCCATTTTCGAAAAAAGCAGTCCAAATATTGAAAATTGTCCAAAAGGAAATTTATTTGAAATAGCTTTTATAGGTAGATCAAATGTTGGAAAGTCAAGTATCTTAAATATGCTTCTAAATAAAAGGAGCATAGCAAAAGTTTCCAAAACACCTGGAAAGACCAAGTTGATTAATTATTTTTTAATTAATGACAGCATATATTTTGTTGATTTGCCAGGATATGGTTATGCTAAACTTTCAAAACAAAATAAATTTGTGATAAGTACAATTACTAAATCATATTTTACGGACAGAGAACAGTTAAAACAAATTTTTTTATTAATTGATGTTCGTCATGAAATTCAGAAATCTGACTATAGTTTCATGGTTTTTCTAAAATCTTTAAACAAAGATTTTATTATAATTTTCACTAAAACAGACAAAATAAAAGATTCTTTAATTGAGGATCATTGTAAAAATTATTTACAATCCATAAAAAATTTATATTCAAAAAATATATATTTTAAGAGCTCATCGAAATCTAAAAACGGAAAAGAAGAAATTCTAAATTATATTGAGAAAACAATAAATTAATCTACTTTTTTTTTAGTTCAAGTTTTTCAGCAAAATAATCACAGAATTGATTAAAAGCATCGTTCATCTTTTCATTATTTGTAGCTTTTAAATACGACTCAGATAAACTAACTAAAGTTTGATGAAAAAAAACATTCATTTGATCAACTGGCATGTCTTTTGTCCAAAGATCGATTTTCATGGTTTCTTGATTTTTATCATCCCATGATGAAAACAAAAAAGCTTTTGTTTTTTGATTATCAACTCCTCCATCTATTGCAGTCCAACTCATCTTCTCTGGAATTTTATTTTCATCAAGACATACACTTATAATAATATCGGTTTTTTTCATTTTTATTTAATTGGTTTATAATTAGAGTTTAAATATAATTTGTAATTATCCATGCTTAAAATTTCGAAAATATTTTTATTCTTAGCAAATGATTTTACTATTTGATATCCAATCCATTTTCCTACCATAGGAGGTGATTCGTAATCAATACTTAAGCCAAATTTAGAAAATGGTGCATTAGCTAAAAATCTGTAATCTAGTGAACTTTTTGTTGAAAATAGTAAGTCGTTTTCAATAAAATATTTCCATACATTTTTTTCATTATTTTCAATCCATTTAGTTTGTTCTTTATTATAACCAAGAAATTGATTAACTGGAATATCAGAAATTAAATTCATAAGATAGATTATTTTACCATGATATATTAATTTAGAAACAAACTTCCTGTCAATTGGAACTCCAACATATCTAGATGATATTAATTCTGTTAAATCATTTTTTATAAAATCTGGTTTCATTTGAGAAGAGATGTGGTTTGGAATATTTTTATATAATAAATAATCACCCAGATAACAATCTAATGAAAGAAGAATTAAACTATCAGAATCTACAATCTTGTACTTATAATCAATACCATTATTAATTGATATAATTTTTGGAGGAATAAACTCAGAAAAATAAAACTTAGTTTTATTAAAAATTCTTTCAATTTCTGACTCAATTGACTCAATATCTTTAAAAACATCAAGAGATTTTTTAAAAATTTTTTTTCTAGTAGAGTCTTTTTTAATTGCAATCCAATCTGAAATCTGATACTGTCGCGGGAATAAATAAGGGTAATTTTCAATTAATATATCTAAAGAATCATCATTTGATTGAAAAAATTTTTTTTCAAACCTATCAAACTTAACGTCATATGTTTTTTTTAGAACATTATTCTTTTTATTATTTTCAAAATCACAAGAGACAAAGAAAAGAGAAATTAATATTACAAAGATTTTACTTTGAATTTTAAAAGATTTAATTTGGCACTGAATTTGAATAATATTTTTTTTAAAACTAAACATTCCTAAATGGATAATTCAAAGTTAATCAAACACATTGTTAAATGGCTTAATTCATACTCAAAAAATTCCAATACTAAAGGTTTTATTATTGGAGTTTCAGGGGGAATTGATTCTGCTGTAACCTCTACTTTATGCTGCAGAACTAATCTTCCAACAATATGTTTGGAGATGCCTATATATCAATCTGATAAAGAATTAGAAAGATCAAAAAATCATATTCTATGGTTAAAAAACAATTATAATAATGTTGAAAGTAAGTATATTGATTTAACAAGTTCTTTTGAAGAAATAAAATCAAATTTATGTGATAACTCAACTGAAATAAACAATTTAGCTTTAGCTAATTCAAGATCTAGACTTAGAATGCTTACTTTATACTACCACGCTGCAATCAATAATTTTCTAGTTGTTGGAACTGGAAATAAAGTTGAAGATTTTGGCGTTGGATTTTATACAAAATATGGTGATGGGGGTGTTGATATTTCTCCAATAGCTGATTTAATGAAAAGTGAGGTTAAAGATATTGGAAAAGAAATGGGTATAAATAATGAAATTATAATAGCTGATCCTACAGATGGTCTTTGGGATGATACTAGAACTGATGAAGTTCAAATTGGCGCAACATACAATGAATTAGAGTGGGCAATGAATGAATTAAAAAAAGAGAAAAAAGTTTCAGATTTTAATGGAAGAGAAAGAGAAGTTTTTCAAATCTTATTAAACTTTAACTCTTCAAATAAACATAAAATGATTCCAATACCAATTTGTGAAATACCAAATGATTTAAGAGTCTAAACTACTCTGTTTAATTTTTTTGATAATAAAGACTTAAGTTGATAATAATTAACTATTTCTTCTAAAGTGTCTTTATTAAAGTTTTTATCATCCATATCACCACTTTTACTAAGTTCTTGAACTTTTTTATTTATAAGTAATGTTCGAAGAGTTAAAATAGTTTCGGTAACTAATTGTGATACAGATCTTCCTTTATCTTTAACAATTACATTTTTTGATCTCCAATTATGTAATTGATAAATTTCATCTTCAATTAAAATAGAAGTAACTAATTCTGAAAGATTTTTAGGTAGAGAATTAATAAAAATTTTAGAATCAAAATCTTGCTTTTTTTGAAATACATCTATCAATTTTTTATAAAGAATTTTAAACTCTTCGTTTGCAAATTCAATTTCATCAGATTGTAGGTCAAGGAAAATCTTTTCATGAACAAAAGATTTTATTTTTACAGGCTCATAGGAAATTTCACCATTATTGTTTTTTAACATTTTAATTTCATCAAAAACAACTTCGTTAAGTCCATATAAAATTAAAATTTCAATAATTTTCTTTTCTAATTTAAAAATTTGATCAGTTTTTTTTGGAATATCAATTTCAGTCTTAGTCCTCGATATATTACGATTAACTTTTGTAATTTGATTTAATTGTGCTAAGGCATTGAACAGAGTGTTTTCTGTAATTTCAAGCATATCTGAACACTGTTTTATATAGATTTCTTGTTTAATTCTATCTGGAATCTTTGAAATACTCGAAACAATATCATTAACAACTTGAGCTTTTTCAACTGTAGAATTTCTTGATGAATTATTTAAACTCTTTGCTTTGAATTCAATAAAATCAGTCGCATTATCATGTAAATACGTTTTAATTTCCTCTGTGTTTTTGTTTTTTGCAAAACTATCTGGATCTTCATTTTCTGGAAATAAACATATTGAAACATTCATTCCCTCAGAAAGAATCATATCAATAGATCTAATAGTCGCATTTAAGCCAGCATTATCAGAATCAAAAAGCATTGTTACATTTTTAGTTAATCTTCTAATGATATTTATTTGATCAATAGTTAAAGCAGTACCTGATGAAGAAACTACATTTTTTACACCTTTTTGGTGAAAACGAATAACATCGGTATAGCCCTCAACAATAAAACAATTATCATCTTTTACTATTTGATTTTTTGAGTTATAAAGACCATATAAAATCTTGCTTTTGTTATAAATAATTGAATCAGGGCTGTTGATGTATTTAGCAGATTTTGTTGTACTATTAAGAACTCTTGCTCCAAATCCTACAGTTCTTCCAGAAATAGTTTTGATAGGAAAAATAATCCTAGAACTATAAATATCATTTTTATTTTTTGAAGAAATTAGACCCAGCGTTATAAAATCATCAATTTTATCATAACCACTACTAATGGCATGACTCTTTAAACTGTCTCTTTTACTAGTCAAACAACCAATCTCAAATTCATTAATTATATTTTGATCAAAGTTTCTTTCTTTTAAATAATTTAATGCAATATTTTTTCCAAAATCTGTTTCTTCTAATTGTGTTTTAAAAAACTTTTTAGCAAATTCACATATGACTATTAATTTCTCTTTTTTATCAGTTATTTCTTTTTGTTCAGACGAAATTGCAGTTTCTTCAACTTCAATATTATATTTTTTTGCTAAAAATTTTATTGCTTGTGGATAAGATAATTGTTCGTGTTCCATTAAAAAAGCTACAATATTCCCACCCTTTCCACTACTAAAATCTTTCCAAATTTGCTTTGAAGGTGATATCATAAAGCTTGGAGTTTTTTCATTAGTAAAAGGACTTAAACCCTTATAATTAGAGCCAGACTTTTTTAACTGAATAAACTCACCAATTACTTCCTCTACTCTGGAAATTTCAAAAACTTTTTCTATTGTATTTTTTGATATCAATTTTAATATTTTCTTTGGATTACATAATTTATCATTGATATTAATGAATCTTTATAACGACTATCTTGAAAATCTTCTAATTCTTTCAAAGAAAGTTGATGATATTTATTCATAGTTTCAATTGCATAATTAAGGCCACCTCTTTCTTTAACTAAACTAATAATTTGATTTATTAAAGTTCTACTTTTATTTCTCTTTTTTAAGGAATTAACTATCCATTTCCTTTCTTTTTTCTCTACATTATTCAAAGTATAAATTAAAGGCAATGTTAATTTTTTTTGTTTAATGTCGATTCCTCTTGGTTTACCAATTCTTGATTTTCCATAGTCAAATAGGTCATCTTTTATTTGGAAAGCAATTCCAATATACATTCCCAATTTTGAAATTTTTTCTATTTGATTTGAATTAGTTGTAACTGAAATTGCAGCAATTTTACAACACGAGCTTATTAAGGAAGCTGTTTTTTTTTGAATAATTTCAAAATAAGTTTTTTCATCAATATTTAATTTTTTTGTCTTTTCAATTTGCAACAACTCGCCTTCACTCATTTGTTTCACAGATTCAGAAATCACATCCAATATATCATAGTCTTTGTTGTCGATACAAAGAAGCATACCTTTTGAAAGAAGAAAATCACCAACTAAAACTGCTATCTTATTTTTCCAAATTGCGTTAATGGAAAAAAAACCTCTTCTTTTATTACTTTCATCAACTACATCATCATGAATCAGTGTAGCGGTATGTATTAATTCAATCACAGAGGCTCCCCTATAAACTTTATCGTTAACTTTTCCATTACTTAATAACTTTGAACATAAAAAAATTAACATCGGTCTCATTTGCTTGCCTTTTCTTTTAATTATATAGTGTGTTATTCTATTTAACAAAGGCACTTTAGACAACATTAGTTTTGAAAATTTTTCCTCAAAAACTTCCATTTCTTTTGAAATAGGTTCTCTTATTTCATAAACTTTACTCACAAAATTTAATTTATTTTAATTTAATGTTTATTTGCCAATTGACCACAAGCTGCTTGAATATCTTTTCCTCTTGACCTTCTAATAGATACAGGGATTTTATTATCCTTTAAAATATTTAAGTAGTTATTAATCCATATTTCATCAGCCGATTCAAAATTAGAATTTCCAATACTGTTATATTCAATCAGATTTATTTTAGATGGTATTCTTTTACAAATACTTACTAATGCATTAATATGATTAAAATCATCATTTATATTATTCCAAATCAAATATTCAAAAGTTATTCTTCTTTTCGTTTTTTCATACCAATATTCTAAACTTTCAACAAGATCTTTAATAGGAAATGATTTTGAAAATGGCATTATTTTATTTCTAGTATGTTCAATTGCAGAATGTAGAGAAACTGCTAAATTAAATTTAACATTATCATCTGCCATTTTTTTAATCATTTTAGAAATTCCAGACGTCGATACTGTTATTTTCTTATATGAAATACCAATACCATAATCACTAGTTATATAATCTATCGATTCAATTACGTTTTTGTAGTTCAGTAGGGGTTCTCCCATTCCCATGAAAACAATGTTGGAAATTGAAGATGAAAAATAATTAATAGACTCTTTATTCAAAATCATAATTTGATCAAAAATTTCGTAGGCCTCTAAGTTTCTCATTCTTTTTAGTTGCGAGGTAGCACAAAAGTTACAATCTAAACTACAACCTACCTGACTAGATACACATGCAGTAATTCTATCATTTGAGGGAATTAATACTGACTCAATTACAAGTCCATCATGAAGCTTAATTGCATATTTTACTGTCTTATCAGAACTTTTTTGCACTGATAATATCTCAGCATGATTTAACTTAAAATTCTTCTTAAGAAAATTTATTAAATCTCTTGGTAAATTTAACATCTCATCAAATGATTTAATGTCAATTTTTGTTGTCCAATTTTTAATCTGCTTTGACCTATATAATGGAAATTTGTTCTTTAATAGTTTATGGTTTAAGCTTTCAATGCTTATTGATCTAATATCATCAAGAGATTTTGACATTCTATAGAATTAGCATTGCATCTCCGTAAGAATAAAATCTGTATTTTTCTTTAATTGCAACCTGATATGCTTCCATCATAAAATCATATCCTCCAAAAGCGGCAACCATCATTAATAACGTAGATTTTGGCATATGAAAATTTGTAATTAAAGAATCTGCAATGCTAAAATTGTATGGTGGAAATATAAACTTGTGAGTCCATCCTTGGTAAGGGTTTAAAGTACCCATTGATGAAACCGATGATTCTAAGCCTCTCATAACAGTTGTACCTACTGCACAAACTTTATTTTTATTAAGCTTTGTTTTATTTACCATATTGACTAAATCATCTTTTATAAGTAATTCTTCTGAATCCATTTTATGTTTAGACAGATCTTCAACCTCCACTGGATTAAAGGTTCCTAAGCCTACATGAAGTGTCAACTCACCAAGATTTACACCCTTAATTTGAAGTTTCTTTAAAAGATGTTTGGAAAAGTGTAATCCAGCTGTTGGAGCAGCTACTGCACCTTCATTTTTAGCATAGATTGTTTGATATCTTTCCTTATCAAAATCCTCTTCAGATCGCTTTATATATTTGGGTAATGGAGTTTGTCCTAATTCAATTAGCTTATCTCTAAACTCTTCATAAGAACCATCATATAAAAACCTTAAAGTTCTTCCTCTAGATGTTGTATTATCAATTACTTCAGCTACAAGACTATCATCGTCACCAAAGTAAAGTTTGTTACCTATTCTTATTTTTCTTGCTGGATCAACTAAAACATCCCAAAGTCTCTGGTCTGTACTTAACTCCCTTAAAAGGAAAACTTCAATTTTTGCTCCAGTTTTTTCTTTATTTCCCATTAATCTAGCTGGAAATACTTTAGTATTATTTAATATAAATGAATCACCATCATCAAAATAATCAATAACATCTTTAAATAATTTGTGTTCAATTTTATTTGAATCTCTATGTAAAACCATTAATCTCGATTCATCCCTCTGATCTGAAGGATATTCTGCAAGTAGTTTTTCTGGCAGTTCGTAAGTAAAGTTTGATAATTTCATAATTTAAAAAACGCAAATATACACTTGTGAAGTATGGGTTGTCAAGTAAAATCCCAATTAATTATAAATATTCGATGATAAAGTTTAATTTTTCTAAAGTTTTCCAAAAGTCAGGAAATGATTTAGAAACTACACCTGGATTACTAATTCTAATAGGTTTTATCATAGAAAGTGGAGCAAAAGCAAGTGCCATTCTGTGATCATCATATGTATTAATAGTCACATCATTAAATGACAATTTATCAGATTTTAAAATCTCAATTGAATCATTATTGACAATGCATTTAGCGCCTAGTTTTGACAGTTCATTATTAAGTGCAATTAATCTGTCAGTTTCTTTTACTTTTAAAGTAGACAAACCAGTTAATTTTGTTGGTATATTAAGTCCAAAGGATGTAACTATAATAGTTTGAGCTAAATCTGGATTATCATTTAAATTAATTTCAATTTTTTTAGGATTAATAAAATTCTTTATTTTAAAAATTATAATATCATTTCCATCAAATCTATATCCAACTCCAAATTGTTTATAATAATTACAAACATTTATATCACCTTGAAAACTTTTTTTATTAAAGGATGAAAATGTAAGTTCTAAATTTTTACTTAGAGCTATAATTGAGAAAAAATATGAAATCGATGACCAGTCTGATTCAACATTATATGTGCAATCTTTGATATTTTTAGTTGACTTTACTTTAATAATGTTTTTTTCAAAACTAGAAAAAACACCTATTTCATTTAACATAGAAATTGTCATTTCAATATATGGTTTGGATATAACCTCTCCATCAAGCTCTATAGTTATGCCATTTTTTAATGATGGACCAATTAAAGCAAGAGCGCTTATAAATTGACTGCTAACATTAGCATTTAATTTAACAACTTCTTTCGTATTTCTTGTTCCATAAATTTCTAAAGGTGGATAACCTTTTTTTTCTAAAAATTTAATGTTAAATCCAAGATTATTTAAAGCATCAACTAAAACAGCAATAGGCCTTTCATGCATTCTTTCAGAACCACTTAAAATAAATTTTTTTCCATCAAGCAGGGACAGATATGCAGTCAAAAACCTCATTGAAGTTCCTGCATGACCAATATTAATTTTACTTTTTAAATTATTTAAAGCGTTATGTAAGACGTTTGTGTCATCAGATGTTGAAAGGTTATTAATCTTAATATTTTTAAAAATTGCATTTAGAATTAATATCCTATTAGATTCACTTTTTGAGCCTGATATTTTAATTTTACTTGAAGATTTTACGATTGACCCATCAACTTTAACCTCTCTCATTTTAGCTTTTTATTTGAGAGGTGTCTTGTTTTATCTCTTTTTGATTTTTTTTCTAATTTTTCTTCAAAAGATTTTTCTAAATCAATTCCGGTTTGATTAGCTAAACATATCAGTACAAATAAAACATCTGCTAACTCTTCTCCTAAATCATTTATTTTTTCATCTTTTTTTATTGATTGTTCACCATAAACCCTAGAAATAATTCGTGCGACCTCACCAACTTCCTCAGTCAGTTGGGCCATATTGGTTAATTCATTAAAATATCTTACACCGTATTTTTTAATCCAATCATCAACTTTTTTTTGTAAAATATTTAACTCCATATTAATTATTTGTTTTTTGAATCCATAATAATAGTAACGGGTCCATCATTTTCAAACTCAATTTTCATATCATGACCAAATTTACCTGTTTTTGGCTTAAAACCATACTTGATTTCAAATTCTAAGATAAATGAGTTATATATTTTTTCAGCAAAAACACCTTTAGCGGCATTAATATAAGAAGGTCTATTACCTTTCTTTGTTTGAGCATGTAAAGTAAATTGACTTACTATCATCAATTCACCAGAAATATCCAATAATGATTTATTCATAATATTATTTTCATCATTAAAAATCCTGAGATTTATTATTTTTTTTGATAACCAACTTATATCATCTAAATCATCATTGTGAGTAACTCCAACTAAAACCAATAAACCATTATTAATTTCGCTATAAATTTTATTATCAATAGTTAATTTAGAATAGTTTACTCTTTGGACGACAACTTTCATATTAAATTCTGTAATTATTTTCTATATCTGTCAAAAGTTGAATATAGTTGTTATATCTAGAATATGAAATCTCTCCCATTTCAAGTTTACTTTTAACCATACATCCTGGCTCATCTTGATGCAAACAATTATTAAATTTACATGCCTCTAATAAAGTAAATTCTTTAAAAAAGTCTTTTAATTCATATTTGTCTGTATCATATAATCCAAATCCTTTGATGCCAGGGGTGTCAATTATTCTTGATCCAAATTCAAGATCATACATTTCTGAAAATGTGGTAGTATGCTGACCTGATAAATTAGATTTAGAAATTGGTAAAGTTTTAATATTAATTTTTGAATCTAATCTATTTATAAGAGTAGATTTCCCAACCCCACTATGACCTGAAAAAACACATGATTTGTTCAACATTATAGATCTTAATTTATTAATATTTATACTTTTTTTCCCAGATATCTTTATGCAATCATATCCAGCATTAGTATAAATTGAAATTAGTTCATCCATCTTGTTTATATAATCATCCTTAATATCATCAATCTTATTAAAAAGAAGAACTGTTTTTATATTATATGAAAAAGTAGATGCTAAAAATCTATCGATAAACATTGTAGATGTTTCAGGATTTTTTACTGTAATTATTAAAAAACAAATATCAATATTGGAAGCAATTATATGAAATTGTTTAGATAGCTTGACAGACTTTCGTATTAAGTAATTTTGTCTGTCAGTTATAGATTCTATAAATGAAATTTGATCAATATTTATTTTTACTTTAACAATGTCCCCTACGCAAATGGGATTTGTAGATTTTAAGTTATGGTCTCGAAATTTTGCTTGTAACTTACAGTCAATAAATTTACCGTTATCCAATTTAACTTTATACCAGCTTCCAGTAGATTTATAGACGGTTCCTAACATCAACTATTTAAAATTTTTTCTTGATGATTTATTGATTCTTGATGAATAGCCTTAAAGATTTTTAAAACAAATTCTTCACTGAGGCCCCTATCTTTACCCTCTAATATCATTTTACCTAAAATTTCATTCCATCTCTTAGATTGAAGAATGGCAACATTTTCTTTCTTTTTTAGCTTTCCAATTTCGTCAGAAAATTTCATTCTATTTCCTAAGATATCCAATATCTCATTATCTGCTGCATCAATTTTGGTTCTTAATCTTTCCAAATTATTCAAATAATCTTCTTGATTTACACTTACATTTCTAATTTTTAACTCTTTCATCAACTTAATCAAGTTTGAAGGAGTAATTTGTTGAGCAGCATCACTCCAAGCATTATCAGGGTCAATATGTGATTCAATCATAAGACCATCAAAATTTAAATCCAATGCTTTTTGAGAAACATCATGAATTATATCTCTTCTTCCACATATGTGAGAGGGATCACAGATTAGTGGAAGATCAGGGAATTTATTTTGTAATTCTATAGCTATTTGCCATTCAGGATTATTTCTATATTTTGATCTGCTATTACTTGAGAATCCTCTATGAATAACTCCTAATTTCTTTATATTGACAGAATACAATCTTTCAATAGCACCATACCATAAAGATAAATCAGGATTTACTGGATTTTTCAATAAAACTATCTTATCTGTTTCTTTTAAAGCATCTGCAATTTCTTGAACAATGAAGGGACTTACAGTTGATCTAGCTCCAATCCATAAAACATCAACATCGTAATCAATAGCTAATTTTACATGGTTTGCATTTGCAACCTCTGTAGTTGTTAGAAGTCCTGTTTCTTCTTTAACTTTTTGTAACCATTTAAGCCCAATAGCCCCAACTCCCTCAAACATTCCTGGTCGAGTTCTAGGCTTCCAAATTCCAGCTCTGTAAATAGAGACATCTGAATCTTTAAGCTCATGAGCAATTGATAAAACTTGTTTTTCAGTTTCTGCGCTACATGGACCAGCAATAACTAAGGGATGATCTAAATTAAAATCATCAAGCCATGTTCTAAGTTTCTTATTATTTTCCATTTTTATTATTTATTCCTCCTAAAATTTTCTTAATTCTATTAATACTATTCAAATCTTTAATTATAGAATCTTTTTGATTTGATTCAATTTTAAATTTTAATTCATTTAAGTTTTTAATATAGTTGTCGAGAGCTTCGATTATATTAATTTTATTTTGTAAAAAAATTGGAGTCCACATTTGAGGTGAACTTTTGGCTAATCTAACAGTTGACTCAAATCCACTACCTGCTAAATCAAAAATATTTTTTTCGTTTTTCTCTTTTTCAATTACTGTTTTAGCTAAAATAAAAGATGTTATATGTGATAGATGCGAAACATAAGAAATATGCTCATCATGAGATGAAGGATCCATATATATAATTTTCATTTTAAAGTCATTGAAAATTTTCATTGCTTTATCTAAAAAATATTGGTCTGTTTTTTCAACTTCACACAAAATATTTGTAATACCATAATAAAGTCCTTTTTTTGAGGAAAGAGGGCCACTATTTTCAGTACCAGAAATTGGATGCATAGCTAAAAACTGATTTCTATTACTATGCTTAGAAACACATTCACAAATACTATTTTTAGTTGAACCGACATCCATTATCAATGTCTTTTTTCCAATTTTATTTAAAATATCTGGCAATATTTGAACAGTGTCATCAACTGGAATTGAAATTAAAATTAAATCCAGTTTTGACATATTATCTTTATCTAGTTTAAAATCGATATGTTTTAAATCAAATGATACTTGAAGATTTTCATTTGATTTATCAAGACCATAAATAATAGAATCTTTATATATAGTTCTAATATCTTTTGAAAAAGAAGCACCCATTAAACCCAATCCAATTATACCAACTTTCATTTAAAATCTTTTTAAAGCTTCATTTAATTTTTTTTCATCAACACACAAAGAAAGTCTAACATAACCTTCTCCATTAGAACCAAATATTGATCCTGGTGTGATAAATATATTTTTATCATAAAGTAACTCATCAACAAATTTTTCTGAACTTTTCAAAGAATCATTTAATTTACCCCACATAAACATTCCTGAATTGTTTTCATTAAAATTTAATTTAAGTTTTCTGCAAATTTCAATTACAATTTTTTTTCTTTTTGAATAAATTAAATTTAGGTCATTATACCATTTCTTTTCTAGGGATAATGCTTCAATAGCGCCTTTTTGAACTGGATAAAACATCCCTGAATCCATATTCGATTTTACCTTTAATATACTATCAATATTTTTCTTAGATCCAATCACCATACCTAATCTCCATCCAGCCATATTATGAGATTTACTTAAAGAATTCAATTCTAGACAATTTTCAAATTTCTTATCACCTTTTAGTATACTAAGTGGTTTATCATTAAGAATAAAACTATATGGATTATCATTAACTATTAGTATATCTTTTGCTTTACTAAAAGAAATTAATTCTCTGAAAAAACTATCATCACAATTTGCTCCAGTTGGCATATTTGGATAATTAACCCACATGATTTTTACTTTTGATAAATCAAGTTGATTTAATTTTTCAATATCAGGAAGCCAAGAATTTTCTTCTTTTAAATCATAATAAATAGGGTTAGCTCCAAGAATTTTAGTTACTGATGAATATGTCGGATAGCCTGGGTTAGGAATAAGAACTTCATCCCCTAAATCTAGGAATGCAAGTGATATATGCATAATGCCTTCTTTTGATCCAATCAATGGTAAAATTTCTTCATTGGAATCAACCTTAACTCCATAATTATTTAAATAAAAATCTTTAATAGCTTTTCTCAAAGGATCAATGCCCTTATAACTTTGATATTTGTGTGCTGTAGCAATAGTAGATGAATTAATCAATTGATCAATAACAGATTTAGACGGCATTAAATCAGGGCTACCTATTCCAAGATTAATAATAGGTTTACCATCTAGAATTAAAGAATTTACCTCTTTAAGTTTTTTTGAAAAATAGTATTCCTCTATATGTTCTAATCTCTTTGCTGTTTTCATTGTGATTTAAAATTATCATATACACCAAACTCTTTAACATATTCAGACTGCGAAGATACATTTTCAATTGCTTTTTTATATTTTTTTATATCTGTAAAGGTTGTATCAATAAAAAAAGAGTATTTCCATGGTGTTTCAATAATAGGTATTGACTGTATCTTAGTTAAATTCATGTCATAATTTGATAAAATATTAAGAATATTAGCTAAGCTTCCGTTTTTATGACTTAATATAAATTTTAATGAAGCTTTATTTGCATTGGAAATAACTTTTTTATCAGGGAGCTTTGAAACTACAACAAATCTAGTTTCATTATCCTTAATAGTTTGAATGTTTCTTTCAATTATATCAAGTCCATATAATTTAGAGGCCTCAACGCTAGCAATTGCTGCAGTATCTAATAATTTATTTTCAATAATTCTTTTTGCAACTTCGGCTGTATCTTTATCTTCAACTATAGTTTTGTCGATTTTTTTAAGATAATCCTTACACTGTAACAAAGCCATTGGATGTGAGGAAACTATTTTAATTTGATTAAGATCAACTCCAGGATAAACCATTAAATTATGGTTTATATTGATGTAATATTCCCCAATGATGTAGAGATTATTTTTATCAATTAATGAATAATTTGGTATAATTGAACCAGCTATTGAGTTTTCAATTGCCATAACACCAAATTCACTTAAACCATTGTTTAATGAATCAACTAATTTATCGAAGGATAAACATTCATCTAATTGAATTTTATCATCAAAAAACTCAGTGGCGACTTGATGATGATAAGATCCTTTTATTCCTTGTATAGCAATTTTCATAAAAAAAAAAGTCCTGAAAAACAGGACTTTTAAATTAATTTTTTTCAATTATTAACAAAAAACCCTGCATTTACTGATATAGTAAAAGAAAAAATAGAATTGACTGTAATAATTTTTGTTAAACATCAGCTTAAAATTAATATAGTATTTTATTATTGCAAAATAATTGCCAAAAAAAAACTAGTTTAATCTCCCTCCTCCTCTGTTTCCTCTAGGTCTTGGTGTAGGAGCAGCTTTCTTTTGATTATCGTCTTTATCGTCTTTTCCACCAAATAATGATATATCATACTTTAATTTAAATAATATATATCTTGGTTGAATTACATACATTCTAGTTTGTGTAAAGAACTGATTGAAGGAATCTCTATTAATTGACTGGTCATTCAAAAGGTTGGTTACTCCGACTCCAAACTCCCATTTTGAACCTTCCTTATTATAGGTTAGATCTGCATCTAAAAATCTAAATTTATTTAATGTTTGTGTCTGATTTTTATAGTGGTTCGAACTATATTCACTAGTAAAAACAAAACCTTTACCAAAATAAGCATCAACTCTTATAAATGGAGCTTCAGTAATAAATTGACTTTCAGAACCTCCATTATTATAATCATTAACATTATATCTAAATCCTAATTCGAAATTAGGTTTATCTCTAAAATTTGTTTCAATACTGGCACTATAATTTTGAGTTAAGCTTTCAGATTTATTTATTTGATCATTAATTACATTAGTAAATTCACTAAAGTTGTATCTAGTACTAAAGTTTAACTTCATGTTTTTGAATCTTTTATCAATTCTACCGCTTAATGAATATGTTTCTCTTGGGAATACAGAGTTTGTTGATGTTCTAATTGCATTAATTCCATTTACATTTGCTCTTGATTGAATGGAATTAGATCTTTTTGAGTAGCTCGCATTAGCAAAAATATTTGTAAAAGTAAATTGATTTATACTTCTATAATTTAAGTTGTATGCATTTACAACAGCTGCTTCTAGTTCTCTATTTCCTTGGAAAATATTGTTATAATTATTGAATACATATCCTTGAGCTAAATTATTCACATCCGTAAATTGCGTATTTTTTCTAAAAGTAAATCTTAAGCTTTCACTCTTTTTAAACTGCAAATTCACTCTTAAATTTGGTCTAATATCACTTATATTTCTTTCAAAAGTATTACCTAACTGAGTATTTTTAGTGTTGTAAAAATGAACCGTAAGACCAGGGTCAAAAGTAAAAATACCAGTTCTAAGTTTATAAGTTAAAGCTATATATGCGTCGCTAAAATCAAAATTTACATCATTATTATAAATGACATCGTTAAAGTCTAACTGTGATCCATTATCTAAAATTTGAAAGAAACTTGAATCAAAATCCTGTTTAACATCAGTTACACCAAGGCTTAAATTTAAATTTGAAGTATTATTCAAAATATAAAAATAATCTAGCTTAGCTTCAAGTTTATTTGTATTAACAAGTCTTTCTTGAGACACGTTATAATTATCTTGAGATTCATTAAATGGAATTAATCTCGTAAATGGATTTCTATCTCTGATTGCTCTAGAAAAAGGATTTTCTTCTTGATCTAAATGTTGTGCTTCAAATGAGATAATATGATCTTCAGAAAGAGTTAAGTACATTTTAAATTCTTGGTTTAAAGAATTTGGTTTTTGAGACCTAGTAATGTCAAGCTTCTCTTCCATTCTATTATCAGACCTTCCATACATTGAGGTTAAATTATTATTTTCATATTGATCTGAGCTATTATATAGAATATTATATTCCATTTGGAAAGTTTCACTGGGCTCATATTCCAGGCTAAATTTGTATAATTCTAACTCATTTTCCTGAAGGGAAAATTCACTTGTATTCTCTACAGCATTTGTCACATTATACGTTCTATCTATTTGTTCCTCAAGTTCATTAGTTGTTGACGAGTGAACTGTAAATCCAGATATCTCTAATCCTTTATCATTATTAACAGAGAAGTTAGTTGCTGTTAATCTTGAATCAATAGATTTTGCTCTATTGTTATTAAGACTTCCGATACCTGCTAAATCTGATCCAATATTAATAGATGTACCTGTTCTAGAATTTAAATTGTTAAATCCACCTGAAAATCTATAGAAATCTCTTCTTGAAAGTGGAGGCTGACCAATATCATTAGAATTAGCAAGAACGCTAAAATTAAATTTTGGTGCGTAATAAAAAATCTTTGGAGCTACTAAGTGAATTTCATCAGGGCCAGTCCCTGCAAGTATTTCACCAAACCAAAACTTATCTCTACCTTCTTTTAATCTAATATTAATTGCAAAATTATCCTCATTATTTTGAACCCCGCTCAATTGACCAACTTCAGTGAAATTTCTTAAAACTTCAATCTTTCCTACAGCTTTTGCAGGAAGGTTTTCAGATGCGAGTTTTGTATCTCCATCAAAAAAGTCTCTTCCCTCAATTTGAATTTTTCTTACTTCTTGGCCCTCTACTTCAATTCTTCCATCTTCATTTACTTCAACTCCAGGAAGATTTGCAAGCACATCAGCTAATTTTTTTTCTGTACCTGTATTAAATGCATCCGCACTGTAAACAATCGTATCACCTCTAATTTCAACAGGCATTTCATAAACTATTTCAACAGCATCAAGGGCTTCAGACTGTTCTTCTAAAACAAAATCTTTAACTGTATCATCGCCAAGAGTTGTATTAAACTCAATGGCTTTGAATCCAATAAAGGTTATTTTAATATTAAATTCTGTTCCATTTTTTAAATTAATACTGTAATATCCATTATCATTGGAAATTCCAAATCCGTCAAGAACATTAGTCTCATTATTAACAGCAATAACATTTGCTCCCATTATTGGATAACCAGAGCTGTCTTTAATTGTACCACTTAAACTTGACTGTGATAAAGAATAAATTGGGATTAGTAAGAATAAGAGTATTTTTTTCATATTATCTGTTTAATCTTGCTGTTGATCCAGATGCTCTTCTTTTTTGCCACATTTCTCTAGCTTCAATTCTTTTTTCATCTTGTAGGACAAGAAAATCTGACGTGGCAATTATTTTACCTTTTTTTGGTTTTTTAATTTTTACCTTATCTGTTGGATTCATCACGATTTTGGTACACAAAAGGGTTGTTTGATCATCACTTACTTCTAAAATTAATCCTGGCAAACCCCCATAACGTGATGGGCCAGTAGCGATTGGTATTTCAGGAGTAAACCAAGCAACAACATTTACTTTTTTCATCTTTTTCTTCTTTGGGGTATTTTGAGCTTGATTGAAATTTCCAAAACTAAAAGTAGCTTCTTCAACTTCTTTTTCATATGTTGCTTTGTAACATGTATACTTTCCAATCTTTTTAGATTCCCCTGTCATTTTCCATTTTTGTTCTCTAAGAGGATCTGTAAGTAGAAAAAATCTACCCATAAACTCAGTTTCGTTTATAGAAACTTTATCATTTATATTTTTATAAAGTTTTCCAATATTCTCTCCAATATATTGAGCCATCCAATTAAAACCACCTCTACCATCTTCAATATCTAATTTTTCGATTTCTCTGTAAATAGATTCTGTAGAATTAAAGTTTAAAACGTAATCTTTTTCAGTATTTTGCTTTAACATTTTTTCCATGTATCCTTTATACTGACCAAACCTTGGATTATCTAAAAATGATTTGTCAACTCCAACTTTCGACATATATACAGCTTTTCCTTGGAACTCTTGAGAATAAGATAACGACGCGAAAAAAATAAATAAAGGGAAAAAATATTTCATAAAATTTGATTTGTTGTTCATATTATTGTAACAAAAACTAAGCCACATATATTTTTTAAAAAAACATTTAATTTTTTAAAATTTTTTCAAATATATGTTTAAATTTAATTTTGAATCAAATGCACGTAGCTATAGCTGGAAATATTGGAGCTGGAAAAACAACTTTAACAGAGATGTTGTCCAATCACTATGGATGGGAACCTCATTATGAAGATGTTCTAAAAAACCCTTATTTAGATGACTTTTATGAAAGAATGGAAAGATGGTCATTTAATCTTCAAATTTATTTTTTAAATAGTCGCTTCAATCAAATGATTGAATGCTAAAATAATAAAAAAGATACAATTCAAGATAGAACCATATATGAAGATGCAAATATTTTTGCTCCTAACTTACTATCAATGGGTTTGATGACAAACAGAGATTTTAAAAACTATGAATCAATTTTTAAAACTCTAAAATCATTTGTCAAAGATCCTGATCTATTAATTTATTTAAGGAGTAATATTCCAAATCTAGTTGATCAAATTCATAAAAGAGGACGTGATTATGAGAATTCTATAAGCATTGAATACTTAAGTAGATTAAATGAAAGGTATGAAGCTTGGATTCAAAGCTATGATAAGAGTAATTTATTAATAATTGATGTAGATAATATTGATTTTGTTGAAAATAATGAAGATTTTAAATCAATAATCAATAAAATAGATTCAAAAATTTCCTAAAATTACTGAGTTTTTACACTAATATCTAAGGATCCATATGCATCAGCAATTTCAGATTCACCAGAAATTTGAGCAGCTTTTAACAGGAGCTCAGCTTTAGATCCATAACATTTCTCTGTATTTTCATTAACTACACCGTTTAACTCAGATTTAGTAATGATAGTCAAGGAACTTAAATCAGGGTTTTCATCATTAATCTCAAGAATAACATTTTTTTCTATGCTTGTAGAATCATTATATGCACTAGCTTCAGAACCATGATTTCCAAGAATTGGTGCAATTACCAGCCCAATTAAACAAGTTAATTTAATCAAAATATTCATTGATGGACCAGATGTATCTTTAAAAGGATCTCCAACAGTGTCGCCAGTTACAGCAGCCTTGTGGGCTTCAGAACCCTTTTTTTCAATTTTTCCATTAATTTCAACTCCAGCCTCAAATGATTTTTTAGCATTATCCCAAGCACCACCAGCATTATTTTGAAAAATTGCCCAAAGTACACCTGAAACAGCAACTCCAGCCATATAGCTACCTAAAGCTTCAGGACCCATTAAAAATCCAATAATAACTGGGCTAACAATAGTTAAAACTCCTGGTAGTAACATTTCTTTAAGGGCTGCATTGGTTGATATTTCAACACACTTTTCATAATCTGGTTTAGCCTTTCCTTCTAAAATTCCTGGTATTTCTTTAAACTGTCTTCTTACCTCTTGGACCATTTTCATGGCTGCTTTTCCAACAGATTCCATAGCTAGAGCAGAGAAAATAACAGGAATCATTCCTCCAATAAATAAAGCAGCAAGAACGTCAGCTTTAAAAATATTGATTCCATCAATTCCAGTAAAAGTAACATAAGCAGCAAAAAGTGCTAATGCAGTCAACGCAGCAGAAGCAATTGCAAAACCTTTTCCTGTAGCTGCAGTTGTGTTTCCAACTGAATCTAAAATATCTGTTCTTTCTCTAACTTCTTTTGGCAATTCACTCATTTCTGCAACTCCACCAGCGTTATCAGATATAGGACCAAACGCATCAATTGCTAGCTGCATAGCTGTCGTAGCCATCATAGCAGAAGCTGATATAGCAACTCCATAAAAACCACCAAGCTCATATGCTCCCCAAATAGCAAGAGCAAATAAAATTACAGATGAAAAAGTAGATTTCATTCCTGTTGCGAGACCAGCAATGATATTTGTAGCCGCACCAGTAGAAGAATTTTGAACAATATTCATTACCGGTTTTTTACCAAGAGCAGTGTAATATTCGGTAAAAGCTGATATTAAATACCCAACAGCTAAACCAACAATAGTTGAATAAAAAATATTTTGACTTGGTATATCTTTTGTTCCTTCACCAAAAAATTTCATGCCTGTAATTGTATCCGGTAACAAATAGTCAATTAAAAACCAACATGATATTAATGTTATTACAATTGATATTAAATTTCCCAAATTCAAAGAAGATTGAACTTGAGCTTCTTTAGCATCATTGTTTTTTATTTTAATAAATAAAGTACCAATAATAGAGGCAACAATTCCGATACCAGCTATAAAAAGAGGTAATAAAATTGGCCCCATTCCTCCAAAAGGATCATCAAACTGTTGTGATGTATAATCACTCATATCTTTTATTATGTAATTCCCTAAAACCATTGAAGCTAGGACTGTTGCAACATAACTCCCAAATAAATCCGCACCCATACCAGCTACATCCCCGACATTATCTCCAACATTATCTGCAATTGTCGCAGGATTACGTGGATCATCCTCTGGAATACCAGCTTCAACTTTTCCAACAAGATCTGCTCCTACGTCAGCAGCTTTTGTATATATACCACCACCAACTCTAGCAAAAAGAGCAATAGATTCGGCACCTAACGAAAAACCTGCTAATGACTCTAACACAATTGTCATATTATTATAAAAATCTCCACCATCAGTCATGAATTGATTTATGAAAAACATAAAAAACAAACTCAATCCTAAAACAGCTAAACCAGCAACACCTAGTCCCATAACAGTTCCTCCACCAAAAGCTACATCAAGTGCCTTTGGAAGACTTGTTCTTGCAGCTTGAGTAGTTCTACTATTTGCATCGGTAGCAATCCTCATTCCTATGTTACCAGCTAATCCTGAAAATATGGCGCCAACAATAAATGCAGGGATAATTAACCAACTCGTTGTTTCAACAACTAAAGAAATCCCAAATAGAGCCGCAGATGCAAATACAACAAAAATTAATAAAAGTCTATACTCAGCATTTAAAAAAGCTAAAGCACCTTTTTTTATTGCAGAACTTATTGAAACCATTTTTTCATTTCCTGGATCTTGTTTCTTTACCCATTGAGCTTTAAAAAACATATAGATTAATCCTAATATAGATAAGGAAATTGGGATAAAAATTGGATTGAAATTCATAATCTTAAAATTTTAGGGGTCAAATATAAATTAATTATTTATAAAGTACTTTATTCACAGCTTTAATTACATCGTTATGATTTGGTAACCATTGCTTTAATAAAACTGGGGAATAAGGAGTAGGAGTATCTGCTGTATTGATCTTAATTATTGGGGCATCTAAATAGTCTAAAGCGTTATTTTGAACCTGATATGTTATTTCTGTTGAAACATTACCAAAAGGCCATGCCTCCTCTAGAATTACAAGTCTATTTGTCTTCTTAACTGATTCAATTATTGTACTAATATCTAAAGGTCTAACAGTCCTTAAATCAATAATTTCAATATTAATATTTTGCTCCTTTAATTTTTCAGAGGCTTTAAAAACTTCTTTTAAGATTTTTCCAAATGAAACAACTGTTACATCACTACCTTCAGATTTAATCTCAGCTTTTCCAATTGGAATTAAATATTCTTCTTCAGGGACTTGTCCTTTATCACCATACATTTGTTCAGATTCCATGAAAATAACAGGATCATCATCTCTTATGGCAGATTTAAGTAATCCTTTGGCATCATATGGGTTTGCAGGAACAATAACTTTTAAACCAGGACAATTTGCATACCAGCTCTCAAAAGCTTGAGAATGTGTTGCTGCTAACTGACCTGCTGAACCAGTTGGACCTCTAAAAACTATTGGGCATGGAAATTGGCCTCCTGACATTTGTCTAATTTTCGCAGCATTATTAATTATTTGGTCAATTCCAACTAGTGCAAAATTAAAAGTCATAAACTCAATGATAGGTCTGTTTCCAGTCATTGTAGAACCAACACCTATACCTGCAAAACCTAATTCAGATATAGGAGTATCTATTACTCTTTTATCTCCAAATTCATCCAACATTCCTTTAGATGCCTTGTAAGCACCATTGTATTCAGCAACCTCTTCGCCCATAAGATATATGGACTCATCAAGTCTCATCTCCTCTGACATTGCTTCACATATGGCTTGTCTAAATTGTAATTCTCTCATTTTGAGTTGCAAAAATATGAATATTTAATTAGATAATAAATTTTAAAATACTATATAAATTTTAATTTACTATGCATGCATAATAAATTGTTTTTGGCTATATTTGTAAAAGATGAAAATTTTGGTTTGTATAAGTTGTGTACCAGATACAACTTCAAAAATTAACTTTACAAATGATGATACCGAATTTGACACAAATGGTGTTCAATTTGTTATTAATCCTAATGATGAATTTGGATTAACACGAGCAATGTGGTTTAAAGAAAAAAATAATGCATCTGTTGATGTAATAAGTGTGGGTGATCAAAGCATTGAATCTGTTTTAAGAAAATCTTTAGCTATTGGTGCTGATAAAGCTTTTCGAATTAATAAAAAACCAATTGATAGTTTTGAAGTTGCTAAATATATTTCCAGCTATATAAAAGAAAACCCATACGATTTAATTATTGCGGGAAGAGAATCTATTGACTATAATGGTGGTATGGTTCCTGGGATGATTTCAGAAATTTTAGATATTAATTTTATTACAAATTGTGTTAAACTTGAAATTAATTCTGATAAAGCTATTGCTGAAAGAGAAATTGAGGGTGGAAAAGAAGTTCTTTCATGTGAACTTCCGTTAATAATAGGAGGGCAAAAAGGATTAGTTGAGGAAAGTGATTTAAAAATTCCTAATATGAGAGGTATAATGCAAGCTAGACAAAAACCACTTGAATTAATTGAACCCTCTGATTTTGAATTAAAAACTTCAACAATAAAATTTTATAAACCTGAAGAAAAAAAAGAAATAAAAATGGTTGATTCTGAAGATTTAGATAAACTAATTGATTTATTACATAATGAAGCTAAAGTTTTATAAATGTCGATACTTGTATATATAGAGTCCAAAAATAATAAACCAAAAAAAAGTTCATTTGAAGTTATTTCATATGCAAAAGAATTATCGATAAAGCTTTCTTTAGAATTAATTGTTCTTACAATCAATATTGATGAAGATTCAGAAATAATTAAATATGGTCCAGATAAAATTATTAATATTAATGAAAGTTCACTTCAAATTTTTAATGCTAAAGTTTATGCAGATGTTATTAATCAAGTTGTAAATAATTTTTCTTCTTCTTATGTGATTTTAAATGGAAGTGCTGATTGTAAATACTTAGCTCCGCTATTAGCTGTTAAGTTAGATGCTGGATATTTATCAAATGTAGTTGAGCAACCTTCATCGTTAGAGCCTTTTACAGTAAAAAGGACATCATTTTCTAATAAATCATTTTGTGATGCATCAATTAAATCCGATAAAAAAATTATAAGCTTACTAAATAATTCTGTTGAAAAAGCCGAAAAACCTTCAAATCCTGAGAAAATTAGTTTTAGTCCTAAAATTCCTGCTTTTAAAATAAAACAAGAATCTATTGATTTAGCTAAAGGAAAAGTCTCGATTGCAGATGCTGAAGTCGTTGTTTCAGCTGGAAGAGGTTTAAAAGGTCCTGAGAACTGGGGAATAATTGAAGAGCTTGCAGAAACATTGGGTGCAGCTACAGCTTGCTCTAAGCCAGTATCTGATCTTGGTTGGAGGCCACATAGCGAACATGTTGGACAAACGGGTAAGCCAGTTGCTACTAACTTATATTTTGCAATAGGAATTTCAGGAGCAATTCAGCATTTAGCTGGTGTAAGCTCATCTAAAATTAAAGTAGTAATCAATACAGACCCAGAAGCTCCATTTTTTAAAGCCGCTGATTATGGTGTGATAGGTGATGCTTTTGAGGTTGTGCCTAAATTAAATGAAAAACTTAAAGCTTTCAAGGCTGAAAATAACTAATTTTCTATTTTTAATAAATTAAGTTATTATTTAATGAATCTTGTAGAGTTAAATGTAAATAGAATTTCATACAGCCAGTCACAAAACGGTGCCTATGCCTTAATATTAGAAGAAATTGATGGTAAAAGAAAGTTGCCAATTGTTATTGGTGGCTTTGAAGCACAATCAATTGCAATAGCACTTGATAAAGAAATTCAACCACCAAGACCCTTAACTCATGACTTGTTTAAAAGTTTAGCAATAAATTATGAGATTAAAATAAAACAAGTAATTATACATAAACTTGTTGATGGTATTTTTTATTCTAGTATTATTTGCAAAAGAGATAATGAAGAAGAAATTTTTGATGCTAGAACATCAGATGCGATAGCTTTAGCATTAAGATTTGATTCCCCTATTTTTACTTATGACAAAATACTTAACAAGGCAGGTATTATTTTAAAAAAGGAAGTGTCTGAAAAAAAGACTGAAAAAAAATTTGATGAAAGTTTAAAAGGATTAAGTATAAAAGATTTAAATAAAAAAATATCTGATGCAATTGAAAATGAAAACTATGAACTAGCTGCAAAATTGAGAGATGAAATTAATCAAAGAAAATAAAATATGATTTCTATACTTTCAATAATATCTGATTTAATTCCAAGCACTGGTTTTACAGTTGAAGGTCTATTTAGAGGACTTATTGGGGTTTTGACCATAATCTTTCTTGCGTATTTTATGAGCTCAAATAAAAGTAAAATTGCATGGAAAACAATTTTACTTGCATTATTTAGTCAACTAATAATTGGAGTATTAATTCTAAAAGTTAAATTTTTTCAAATAATCTTTGAAAAAGCAGGTGGCCTATTTGTAAAACTAATTGATTTTACTAGGGAAGGAACAATTTTTGTTTTTGGAGATTTACTTACACCTAAGACCAATAGTTATATATGGGCTTTTGAAATACTACCAACAGTAATTTTCTTTTCTTCAATAACATCATTGCTATTTTATTTTGGAATAATCCAAAAAGTAGTAGGTTTTTTTGCAAAAATTTACACGAAATTTTTAAATATTTCAGGATCAGAAAGCTTATCTGTTATCGGAAACATTTTTTTAGGACAAACTGAAGCTCCTCTTCTCATAAAAGCTTATTTACCTAAGATGAATAAATCTGAGATTTTACTTGTTATGGTTGGTGGAATGGCAACAGTTGCAGGAGGCGTATTAGCTGCATATATTGCTTTTCTTGGTGGTGATGATCCGGTAAAAAAAATTGAATTTGCAAAGCATCTTCTAACTGCTTCTGTAATGGCTGCACCTGGCGCAATTTTAATATCCAAAATTTTATATCCTCAAGTTGAAAAAATTAATAGTGATATTAATATTTCTGATTATAATGCTGGTTCAAATATTTTGGATGCAATTTCTAATGGAACAATAGAGGGAATAAAATTAGCTGTTAATATTGGAGCTATGGTTCTAGTCTTCATTGCATTTGTAGCTATGTTTAATTATGTTTTATTCCAATTTGGAGATTTTACTGGGATTAATTCAATAATAAATACAAATACTATTTACGAAAGTCTTTCTCTTGAAGCTATAATGGGTATAATTTTTTCACCGATTATGTGGCTTATTGGAGTTGCTTCAGCTGATATTATGCCAATGGGGCAGTTATTAGGTATTAAATTATCAATTAATGAATTTATTGCATACATGCAATTAGCAGAGTTAGAAAATCCCATAAGTTCTGTTAAACTCACTTATGAAAAATCAGTTATAATGGCTACATATATGCTTTGTGGATTTGCTAATTTCTCCTCTATTGGAATTCAAATTGGAGGTATTGGTTCTCTTGCTCCAAATCAAAGAAAAAACTTAGCTAATTTTGGAATAAAAGCCCTAATAGGAGGTGCTCTTGCATCACTACTTTCAGCTGCAATCGCTGGTATGTTAATTGGTTAATATCTTTTCATTTTTTTTTAGCAATTTACTTTATTTAAAATATCAATCTTTATAATTTTAAATTATATGAAACAATACCTTGATCTAGTAAATCATGTCATGGAAAATGGTGTAGA
>ERZ802830.887-NODE-887-length-29535-cov-14.9504_pt1 | contig 29535 bp, 28 predicted proteins | sample MGYA00345654_ERZ802830 | MGnify/ENA primary metagenome ERZ802830 (study PRJEB30503, sample SAMEA104212375) | marine metagenome | biome: Westerlies Biome; feature: [SRF] surface water layer (ENVO:00010504) within the epipelagic zone...; material: water...
TTCTGGCAATCGGAACAGCTTTTGGCATTCACATGCTTATTGAAAAATATATCCCAAGCGAATCGATTCCTCTTCTTTCAGTGATCGACAAAATTGGTGGTGCTTTTTTTGGTGGGACAGCAGGCTATGTCGCTGCAGGGGGGTTTCTCGTCGCGCTCTCTCTCATACCACTGCCAGAAAGTTACCGACTAAACCATTCAGAACTCCAGTTTGATTTTGGTGCACCTATGCTACGAACCTTTGCGCGCATTATTGAGCCCGACAGTGATAAACGAAATCAGCTACTCAAAGGAGACGTCTGGCAAACTGTTGGTACTGAAAATGACACACCTCAATACCCTGAAAAACCACTTCCACCAGAGCCAACAAACGTACCTGAAGGACAAATCCCTCCCCCTTTTGTACCGCCGCCACCAAATATCTGGAGCGAGCCTTTTGTTGATTTAAACGACAATAAACAACATGACGACACTGAGCCATATCTTGCGATCACCAAGGACGGCCAGTTCACAGAAACCGCACTTATTGCACCGCCTGACGATAACGATATGAAGCGATTTGTTGGTCTTCTAGACAGATATCATGAAAATAATTGGTGGCGATGGCGAGTGAACCAAGCGACCTGGGATGATCTTTATCCGGTTGAAAACCCAGCAGGGGCTCCTGTCGACCCAGAAGAAAATCCGAATGAACCAGCAGAGTAGATGACGCACCGTATATTTATGCCAACTGTCTTGAGGCTAATATGGCAAAGGGCGTTAAGCATGAATACATAAGGCTGCATGCTGAGGACAGAACATTTGTGGTCGATGACCGATCAGGCTTTCCGTTGCATTGCACGAACCATTGCTGTCCCCATGTCAGCCGGAGTTTCTGCAATCTCAATTCCTGCATCACGAAGTGCTTCCAACTTTGCTTCTGCTGTTCCTTTGCCACCCGAAATAATCGCGCCAGCGTGCCCCATGCGTTTTCCAGGAGGAGCCGTACGGCCGGCTATAAAAGCTGCAACTGGCTTTGTGACATGTTTCTTTACATATGCTGCAGCTTCTTCTTCTGCTGAGCCGCCTATCTCCCCCATCATTAAAATTGCGTGTGTATCATCGTCTTGTTCAAAAAGTTCCAAGATATCGATAAAGCTTGATCCAACAAGCGGATCACCACCAAGGCCAACACATGTACTCTGTCCGTGACCGAGCTGCGTTAATTGCCACACCGCTTCATACGTCAGCGTACCAGAACGACTCATGACACCGACATTTCCTGGTGTATGAATATAGCCGGGCATAATCCCAATTTTACATTGTCCTGGTGTAATAACACCGGGACAATTTGGGCCAATAAGTCGACTCTTGGAATTTTCAAAGGCTGGTAAAACTCGTGCCATATCGAGCACCGGTATGCCCTCTGTTACCGCTATGACAAGTTCGACTTCCGCTGCCACAGCCTCAAGAATCGCATCCGCTGCAAATGGTGGCGGGACAAAAATCATAGTCGCATTCGCACCCGTCGCATCACGTGCTTCAGCAACTGTATTAAAGACAGGAAGATCGGCAATTGTTTCTCCTCCCTTACCGGGAGTAACACCTCCTACCATTCTTGTTCCATACTCAAGGCAGCCTCGAGTATGGAACTCACCAACTTTTCCGGTGATGCCCTGACAGATAACACGTGTATTGCGATCGACAAGAATGCTCATGAAAATTTGCTATAGCTAAAGAGGTACAAAGATGAAAAGAAAACAGTGCTTACGCTTTTATCGAATCAACCACTTTTTGAGCAGCATCGGTAAGCCCATCTGCTGTGATAATTGAGGTGTCACTTGCGGCAAGAATCTTCTTACCTTCCTCTACTTCAGTGCCCTCCAATCGGACCACGAGAGGTACAGTAAAACCTATTGTTTTGGAAGCTTCTACAAGGGCATTTGCGATTGTTGTACATCTCATAATACCACCAAAAATATTGACTAATATTGCCTTCACATTGCTGTCCGAAAGGATAATCTGGAATGCCTCAGTGACCTGTTCGACATTCGCCCCACCTCCGACATCAAGGAAATTCGCTGGCGCACCACCATGGAATTTCACAAGGTCCATCGTACTCATGGCGAGACCAGCACCATTCACGAGACAGCCTATCTCTCCATTCAGTTTCACATAGGATAATCCTGCAGCATCGGCTCGTATTTCTGCTGGTTCTTCTTCAGATTCATCACGAAGCAACAGGACATCTTTGTGACGAAACATCGCATTATCATCAAATGTCATTTTTGCATCGAGAGCTACCAGGGTTCCCTCTCCAGTGAGAACGAATGGGTTGATCTCCAGTAAGGATGCATCAAGTGAAACAAACGCGTTGCAAAGAGCCTGAAAAAATTGCACCGCGTATCGCCAGCTAGCTGTCGGTAGCCCAAGCTTCGACGCCATGAGACGAGCCTGATAGGCACCGAGTCCACGGTCCGGATCAAAGGGTTCTGACAGAATCAATTCTGGTGTCTTTACTGCTACTTCTTCAATATCCATCCCTCCAGCAGTACTTGCGATGAGTACCGGTGATCCAGCTGCTCGATCAACAAGAATGGCACAGTAAAGTTCTTGCTGAATATCACAACCACTCTCAACAAATACTTGCCGAACAATTTGACCTTCTGGCCCTGTCTGAATAGTCACAAGTGTTTTGTTTAAGAGACCTTGTGCAATTCGGGAAGCATCATCCGCCGACTTGGCAAGTTCGACACCACGTTGCTCCGAACCCTCTACATGACCCTTCCCACGACCGCCTGCATGAATCTGCGCTTTCACTGCACAAACTGGTGTTCCCAGGGATTCGAATGCATCTGCTGCCTCGTCAGGAGTCCGGACAACCTTTCCGTTCAAGACCGGTACACCCGCGGCCCGTAAGAGTTCTTTGGCTTGAAATTCATGGATTTTCATGGCTGCCTTTTCTGATAATCAAATATGAGGGCCTGACCGAAGCAAGGGCACCTCAGCCAGAAATTGTTTATCGCTTGAATTACCAATATGGCACGGAAGGCATTCCGTTCCAACAGTGAGCCGTTTCTCGCAGGAAACGCCCTCTATTCAAAAAATCTCGCACGTGACTGAAATCCGTCTTTCACGCGAATAGGAAAACTGAAATATTGCTACTCGGTAAGAATTCTCAGTACTAAATAGCTTCTTTATGAATTCGACAAGTCACACTGATACACCATGCGGCACGAAAATGAACCAGCCCGACATATTGCCTCGGGTTGTTATCGATTTGGAAAAACTCCGTCATATCAACTGTGGTCTCGGTCGCTTCTCTCTCTACCTTGCTCGGGAACTACTGGCTCGCTCCGACGATTGCTTTAAGCCGGTCTTCTTTCTGCCTGATGGTAGCGATCATTATTTTACAGATACACCAGATGCCAATTACAGCAGCATAAAAGTTCGGCCTTGGAATAAAGAGAGTTTTCAGCGATGGGTGCGGCCCATTTCCCGTCAGTTTCATAAAATTGATAGACCTGCACTCTGGCATGTAACTCATCAGACATCAAAGTATTTGCCATTTGATGAACGTGTGCCGATTATTCTCACAGTTCATGATCTAAACTTTCTGCATACTATCAATCCGGAAAGCCAATCTGGCTCTATTCGTCGTCACAGCACGCACGTTCAAAGGCTCGTCAATCGAGCTGATACCATCGTCACCGACTCTCAGTTTGTTGCAGATGATCTCACTCGACACATCAATGTTTCATCAAAACCGATTCATGTTGTACCGCTTGGACTTGCACGACCTGCTACCGATGTTGGTGATCGGCCGTCTTGGGTACCAGAAGGCCCCTTTTGCTTTTCAATAGGAAATTTTCTGCCACACAAGAATTTCCATACATTACTTGGAATGATGCAGCACTTGCCTAATTACAGGCTCATTATTGCGGGGAAAAAAGAAACTCCGTACGGAGAAAAAGTCGTACGAGAGAGGAACGCGATGGGGCTCACAAACCGCATTATGTTACCGGGTGTCATCTCTGATTTGGAACGACAGTGGCTCTATAAAAACTGTGCTGTTTTCGTATTTCCTTCACTGACAGAAGGATTTGGCTTTCCGGTACTCGAAGCCATGCAGGTCGGAAAGCCAGTTGCTTTATCAAACTGTACAAGTTTGCCTGAAATTGCTGGTGACAGTGGCTTCTATTTTCCTTCCTATGATGCCCAACAAATGGCCAATACTGTTCAAAATGCTGTCGCAAAATATCGAGATGATCCACAGGCTACTATTCAAAGTCGCGAACGTGCCAATAGCTTTTCATGGCAGGCAACAGCTCAGGAATATGCCCGGATTTATAAGACAGTACTGGACGCTAAAAATGACCAATAAACGCTTACGAAAAGCAAAAACTACTGTTTTGCTGGACCCGGCAAATTGCTATCGTTCGACTCAGAATTAAGGCTTAAGGGTTTTGATTCTATGGAAGTTCTGCCTCTCCTTCTCTTAAGCAAAAGTGGAAAATACTATGTCTCGTCGAGCTCTGATTACTGGAATAACTGGTCAGGATGGCTCCTATCTGGCTGAACTTCTACTATCCAAAGGGTATGAAGTCCATGGCCTCCGGCGACGCTCAAGTACATTTGGGACAGAGAGGATCGAACATCTTATCTTTGGTGATGATCCTCCGTTGCATCTGCACTATGGTGATCTTTCAGACGGCAATGGATTAATGCGACTTCTGAGAGAAATCGAACCACACGAAGTCTATAACCTCGCTGCTCAGAGTCATGTGCGCGTCAGTTTTGATCAGCCCACCTATACCGCTGATGTGACTGCCGTAGGTACGTTGCGACTCTTGGAGGCGATTCGAGATGTACAGGACGATACTGGTCGTCAAATTCGTTTTTATCAGGCCTCCAGTTCCGAAATGTTCGGAAAAGTAGTTGAGACACCACAGAAAGAAACCACTCCGTTTTATCCGCGGAGCCCCTATGGCGTCGCAAAAGTGTATAGCCACTGGATTACTATCAACTACCGCGAGAGCTATGACCTCCACGCATCATGTGGCATTCTTTTTAATCATGAAAGTCCCAGACGCGGTGAGACCTTTGTTACTCGAAAAATTACCCGTGCAGCAACTCGCATTAAACTAGGGCTTCAAGAAAAATTATACCTAGGCAACCTCGATGCAAAACGAGATTGGGGTTTTGCAGGTGACTACGTAGAAGCAATGTGGCTCATGCTTCAACAAGAAACTCCTGATGATTATGTTGTCGCAACCAATGAACTCTATTCTGTTCGAGACTTCTGTGAGAAAACCTTTGGTCAACTTGGGCTCAACTATGAAGATCATGTTGAAATTGATCCCCGCTATTACCGTCCCGCGGAAGTCGATCTTCTTCTTGGTGACTCGACCAAGGCATACGAACAGTTGGGTTGGAAACCTCAGACAAGTTTTGATCAGCTTGTTGAAATGATGGTCAAGAAAGACCTTGGGGTCGCTCAACAGGAACTTGTGGTAAAACAAACGCAACTTCGCAGCAACCAAGCTGCGTAGAAAAGCATGCTCCTTTACAAGCTTGCTTGGTAAATTAGCAACGGGCAATGTGCTGCTGCCTTTTCTCAAGTAGCACGGGTTCCCGCATGGCTCACACTGGCATTTGATGCAACAAGACATTTCCTTCTTGTAGGCCATATCATGAAAATCATTGTTACTGGCGGCGCCGGGTTTATTGGCAGCCATATCGTCGATGCGTGCCTCAAATCTGGTCATGATGTGGAGATCGTTGATGATCTTTCAAGTGGATCAGCTGAGAATGTTCCTCAAGACGTTCCGCTTCACCAGGTTGATATTCGCGATACACTCAACATCGCTCCAATTTTCAAAACATTTCAGCCTGATGCTGTTTGTCACCAAGCAGCCCAACTGTCAGTCAGTCGATCCGTTCGTGAGCCTCTGTTAGACGCAGACATCAATTGCCTCGGCCTTCTTTCTGTGCTCGACGCAGCGGTCTCTACGGGTTGTAAGCAAATGGTATTCGCATCCTCAGGTGGTGTCCTGTACGGAGATGTTTCAACACCTGCTCCCGAGACAGCACCAGCAAACCCGATAAGTCCCTACGGCATTACCAAATGGGCTGGTGAAAAATACCTTAAGTTTTATGCCCGAGAACATGGCCTAAGATCGGTTGCACTACGCTATTCAAATGTCTATGGACCTCGACAAAATCCTCATGGCGAGGCCGGAGTAGTCGCTATTTTCTGTAACCAATTCCTCGATGGTCATCCTGCTCGCATCAATGGTGATGGAAAATATATTCGTGATTATGTCTACGGTCCTGATGTTGCTGAAGCGAATCTCTCTGCACTTACTTTAAAGAAAGCACACTTCAGAGAAGGAGAGATTCTTTCCCTGAATATTGGCACGGGAATTGGCACTGACGTCAATGCACTCGAAAAGAACGTACGAACACAGGTAGAACAACTTCGTGTAAATGCTGGCGAAAAACAAAGCCTGCCTGACCCGGAGTATGGTCCTGAGCGAGTTGGAGACCTACGATCAAATCTCCTCGACCCAAGCCGTGCCAGTGATGTCCTTGCCTGGAAGCCAACACATTCATTGGCCGAGGGATTGGAAGCAACCGCCCGCTGGTTTTTCGAAAGAAAGGGCTCGTTTTGAGAGGCTCTGCCCCGGAGTAGATTCTGCCTTGCTTTCATTTCATGAAAATTTTTGGTCTGTATCTTCCTTGGTAGCTGGTATCCACATACCCTTCGACTATGCAAAACTCGCCTCAAAGTCGTCCTACCGCCATGATAACTGGTATCACCGGACAAGATGGGTGCTACCTTGCCGACCGCCTTATAAAGCATGGCTACCATGTCGTTGGTACAACACGAAAAATTTCTTCACGTCGGCTCACTGGGCTTCAGCAACTCGGAATCTGTGACACGGTAACACTTGAAACGGCCTCTCTTGATAACGTCGAGTCGATTGAAAAACTCATTGATGACTACCATCCGGAGATGATATTCCATCTTTCCGGACAGTCTTCTCCACGTCTATCTTTTGATCAGCCGGAGGAGACATTTGAAAGCATTGCTGGATCAACTCAGCGACTGCTTCAAGCCATGCACAGAGCAACTCTACCTTCACGCCTCTTCGTGGCTGGAAGCTGTGAAATGTTTGGTAATTCACATCAGCAACCTGTCACTTGTGAGTCCCGATGCGATCCCATAAACCCGTATGCTGCTGCAAAAGAATCGGCTTTTCGGTCCGTTCGAGACTATCGTGAACGACATGGCTTATTTGCATGCACGGGCATTCTCTTTAATCACGAAAGTCCTTTACGGCCAGAACACTTTGTAACACAGAAAATTATCGCCGGAGCCTGTTCCATTTCACGAGGCCTACAAAAAGATCTTCACTTAGGCGATCTCTCGAGCGAAAGAGATTGGGGATGGGCACCAGAATATGTTGTCGCGATGGAAAAAATGCTTTCCCGAGAGCAGCCTGAGGACTTTATTCTTGCGACAGGAAAGCACACATCGCTTCGTGTATTTGTTTCAAAAGCCTTTGAATCTGTCGGTCTTTCCTGGGAAGACTACGTTGTTCACGATAAGCAGTTTGTGCGATCACACGATAGCTATCATCCACACGCCTCAGTGAATGAAACAACTGATCGCCTTGGTTGGACAGCAACTGTTCAGATGCCCGAACTTGTACAACGTCTGATCAAGGCTCGCAAAAAGCTAGATGAAACCAACTACTCAGATTCCTGAGTTTCTTCACCCTTGCTTAAAACAGTTTTGTGTTCCAAAACTGTTTTGGGAGGAGAACTTTCCAGCCCACTGTACGCCTCACGACATATTCGATGCATAAGCGTGTTCGATTTGAGATACAACGGCAAACCATGCTCACGACCAATAATACGTCGTGCATCCACTGCTGAATATAAAATTTCCGGTGGCATCCATCTTCGCGGCATGCCTGTATACCCGAGCGCATCAACCTTTGTACGAGAATCAAGGAGATGGAAAAATCGGAGGGCATCATCCCGTGAATTGATGGTGAGTGAAACCTGATCTACGCAAGCAAGCGTTTCACGATATTTTCCACACGGTGCAAATGCGTCACATCGAACTGCGGGTGCTACAAAAATGAGTCGTGTGTCTCCCGGCCGGTACTGCCAAGGACTGACCGGCCTACCTTCTTTTTCTGCTGCAACAAGGTCCTCCAGAGCCTCAAGCGTAATGAGTGCACCAAAGCTGTATCCGATAAAGACGACAGGACGCTCGGGGTCTATCTGGCCAAGAATCCATGCCAGATAGTGTCCTTCCGAAAAACATCGATGATATTTGGTCCGACCATCCTTCAACAAGCAGCCATTCTGCTGACTGGGCCATGAATAGATCATCAACTGAGTGCCCGCAGCATGAGATGTGAAAGAATTACAACGCCTCGCAAGACGTATACCCTGTTGTTTCGCCGAACAGGCGTCATAACGGTTGCCATGTAGGAAAATGACCAGAGGTCCTTTCCCGGAAAGCAAACTTCCAATGTCATCTGAAAGCCATCGACAATGTGCTGATTCATATCGCTGTACAGATGGATTCACTACGTCTGGAAGATGACAAATTCCCGGTAAATGCCTCGTACTAAAAACCCAGATTTCTGGTTCGCAGCACGCCTGATGTTCATCTGATGACGCACGAACGGCCCCCGTACAACACAGCAGAAATCCGAAGACCAAAACGAGGCCGGACAATCTGCGTAATCGGTACAAACTCGTTTTTCGTATGTGAGTCCCTGTCATTAGCCTTGAACCACAGACCAGTGAAATAATTTTTTTAAAACCACCTATTCACCGTAAAAAAGATGGTTTGTGAAACAATGCGGTTTCCGTAAACATTAACGATCACCATCAAACCTAGCACGGAAAAATTGGTGAGGAGAAAAAACCTTCCGTCACATCAAGAAAGCATGGGGTAGGGTTGCTCAGCAAGACTGATTGACTGTTTCTATCGCTCGATTGCAAACCAGTCACTCAGTACTCAGCGACTTTATTTTGATTCACCGGGAGGTTCTCCTATGACACGTCTTATCTGCCTGCTGACTGCGCTCGGCTGTTTGGTCGTTCTGCCAGGATGCAGTAGTTGCTTCGGGAACAGTTGCAAAAGGCCATCTTTTCTTGAGTTTCGGAATACGAGTCAAGGACTCTACCGGAACAACTGTAATGCACCATGTAATGCGCCATGTAATGCTCCTTGCGAGCCGTGCGGAACCGCTCCTAGTGGCTGTGAACCATGCGGAAGTCCTACGCCTTGTTGCGAGGGTGGAGTAGAGAGCGGCACGGTCATCGGCCCTACTCCTGTTGTGAGTGATCCAGGCACTTTTTCTTAATACCAAGCGCTTTTCAGCTCGATACGACGATGCACCGCTCTTGCCGGCCACGCATCGGGTCTTGCGACACAGTGGGTGTTCGCTCCCGATTCGAGCGGTCCATCGTCGTATCGAGCTGACTCTGGGATGGATTCTTCTCCGTCCACTCATTTTTGTGCTGCGTCGTAGTTATACTCATTGTCATGTTTGACAATCTTTCCAATTCGCTGACATCTGCCATAGGAACACTCCGAGGCAGAGGAAAACTTTCTGAATCGAATATGCGTGAGGGCCTCGGTGAGGTCCGAACAGCACTTCTCGAAGCTGACGTCGCGTACGATGTTGTTGAGGAATTCCTTGACCGTGTTTCTGCAGATGCCATAGGGGCAAAGGTTCTTGATGCCTTGGATCCTGCACAACAACTCATTGGCGTTGTGCACCGCGAACTTGTCAATCTCATGGGACCGGTCGACCATGAAATTCCTTTTCGTTCAGGCGATACCACAATCCTTATGTTGTGCGGTCTTCAAGGCTCTGGAAAAACCACGACGTGTGGAAAAATTGCGCGTCGCCTTCAGGAACAAGGAAAAGGCGTCATGCTCGTTGCTGCTGACTTGCAACGACCTGCAGCAATCGAGCAACTGTCGGTACTTGGTGAGCAGATCGGCATACCAGTACACACGCCTCAAGACCATTCCGACCCCGTTGCAGTCTGTAAAGCTGGTGTAAAAAAAGCAAAGAAGGATGGGATCGACGTTGTCATTCTTGATACAGCTGGCAGGCTGTCTATTGATGAAGAGTTAATGGCTGAGTTATCACGTATTGATAGAACAGTTTCGCCTGATCAGGTGTTCTTAGTCGTTGACGCTATGACTGGACAAGATGCTGTTTCAAGTGCAAAAGCGTTTAATGAAGCACTTGAAATTGACGGCGTCATCATGACGAAACTTGATGGTGACGCTCGGGGTGGCGCCGCGCTATCAGTAAAAAGTGTTACCGGTGTACCGATTAAATTCATGGGTACCGGTGAGGGAGTTGATGCCCTCGAAGAATTCCACCCGGACCGACTCGCCGGCCGAATTCTTGGTATGGGGGACGTTGTAAGCCTCGTTGAAGAAGCTCAGCGTAAATTTGACCAAGACGAGATGCAGCGACAGGAGGAACGCCTCAAGTCGGGTGAATTTACACTTGAAGACTTCAAAAAAATGATGCTGCAAACAAGGCGGCTTGGTCCACTCGGGAAAGTGATGGGGATGATTCCAGGAATGGGAGGGATGCAGGAGACATTGGCCGGCGCTGACCTTGAGAAAGACATCAATCGACTATTCGGAATTATTGATTCCATGACACCTGAAGAACGACGGAATCCATCACGTATTGTTGATCAGACACGACGCAGACGCATTGCAGCCGGAGCAGGCGTTCAGCCCCAAGAAGTCAACGATCTTGTAAAACAGTTCGATGGGATGGCCTCAATGATGAAAGGCATGGCGGGCCTGGGCATGAAAGATCGAATGCGGGAAGTGCAAAAAATGCAATCCGCAATGGGTGATCCGTCAGGCCGTCTTGGTCGACCGAAGGGCGATACTGGGAAGAGATTGACGGCAGAACAACGAAGAAAACTTAAAAAACAGCGTGAAAAAGAGGCCCGTCGTCGGAAACGAGGGGCTCGTGGCTGATCTCTTTGCTGCAGTAGAAGTGTCTTCAATCCTGCTGTGATTCGTGCCAGAACAAGAAAAATAGGCTGCCCACCTTTTTTACCACTCGTTGTGGTGTACCTTAGAAGGCCCGTCGCATCTGCGGCCGTTCACATCCTGTCATCACCAAATATTGGTGAAAGTATGTGAATCCAAGTACCGACCAATTCAGAATTTGGAGAATTGATACCGTGGCAGTGGTAATTCGTATGAAACGAATGGGACGAACACACCGTCCTTTTTACAGAATTTGTGCAACTGACCGCCGGACACCCCGGGATGGTCGAGTTATTGAAGAACTTGGCACATACGATCCGAGTGTGTCTGACACGAATGCCCGTTGTACACTTAAGTCTGCGAGGGTGGACTACTGGTTAAGCGTTGGAGCCCAGCCGAGTGATAAGGTGCGAGTCCTTATTAAGAAATTCGGGACTGAAGGCACCCACATAAAAGAAATGGAAGAAGCCCGCTCCAGATTATCCTTGCCACGGATTGTACCGGAAGCTGGTGAGCCAGTGGTGGCATCGGCTCCAGAAGAAGAAGCACCAGCAGCCGAAGCAGATGCAACACCTGAAGCTTCAAGCGAAGAAACTTCTTCTGAGAAGTCGGCTGATACAGATACAAAAGACGCTAACAGTGCCGAGCCAGCAACGGCTCCAACTGATGAGCCGGTATCCGCTGAAGCCTCTCCGGCTCCAACGGCTCCAGAGACGGAAGCAAAAACTGACGAGTCCAAAGAGTGAGACAAAAGCCAAACGTGCTATGCGGATCGACGTCGTTACGCTATTCCCTGAAATGTTTCGGGGCTTTCTTGATGGAAGTCTTTTAGGTGCTGCGCAAAAATCTGGTTTGCTCGACATCCGATTGAAAAATATTCGAGATTTTGCAACTGGTACCCATCGGCAAGTTGATGATCGTCCGTACGGTGGAGGTCCCGGCATGCTTCTCATGCCTGGACCAGTTGTTGACTGCGTTGAATCACTTTGTACTGAAAGTGATCCTGCTGAAACGAATGATCTCTCAAGTAGTATTGCGATGCTCACACCATCTGGACGACCACTCACTCAACAGGTTGTTGAAGAACTCGCTGAACGACGACGTCTCATTCTTCTCTGTGGACGGTATGAGGGATTTGATCAGCGCATCTGTGACACACTCAAGCCAGACCTGATTTCAGTTGGAAACTATGTCCTTTCAGGCGGTGAAGTAGCAGCTATGGTGATTATTGATGCTGTTGCTAGGCTAATACCGGGTGTCCTTGGTGACTCGCGAAGTGCTGTCGATGATTCGTTCTCGGGCACGGAGCGGCTCATTGAAGGTCCGCAATACACGCGTCCTCGCGAATATCGTGGCCTCCGTGTACCCGATGTCCTATTAACTGGTGACCATCAACGAATTGCTGATTGGCGTAAAGCCCAGGCAACTCATGCCACTCACGGGCAAACAAACAACCACACAGAAAAATAATTCACAACAACTCAATACATTTCCAGGAGATCCAAAAATGAGTCAGCAGATTCTCGATCATGTCGAGTCAAATAGCCTCAAAACAGAAATTGATAAATTTGAAATTGGTGACACAGTGGATGTCCATAATCGTATTCTTGAAGGCAATAAAGAGCGGACTCAGGTCTTCAATGGTGTCGTCATTGCCCGTAGTGGTGCCGGCAGCCGTGAGATGTTTACTGTTCGCCGAATTGTTTCGGGCGAGGGTGTGGAACGCAAATTCCCTGTTCATTCTCCAAAAATTGCAAAGATCGTTGTCAAGCGATCTGGTGTTACACGACGCGCGAAATTGTATTATTTGCGTGACCGTATAGGCAAAGCCGTACGTCTTCGTGAACGACGAACCGATGTTGCAAGCAAATAGTGACACTTGTGATCTAAAAATCGCAAAGAGGTCTTGAGTGGCCACTCGAAAAACTATTGGCCTACAAGGTGAGCATGAAGCTGCCCGTTACCTGCAACAACGGGGATACACAATAATAGCTCGCCGGGAACGCATTTTGCATGGTGATATCGATATCGTAGCTCTTGATAACCGTACGGTTGTGTTCGTCGAAGTACGTTCTAAAACGAGTACCGAACATGGTCATCCTGCTGAAACAATCGATACACGCAAGAAACAGCGTATTTGTACTTTAGCGAATGCCTATATAAAGCAGCATCGACTTGAAGATTATTCTTTTCGGCTCGATGTTGTTACTGTTCTTTTCTTAACTTCTGTGCCAGTTCAAAACCGCTGGCTCTTTTGGCGTTCCAGTCATTCGCCAATTATTGAGCATTTTCAGAATGCCTTCGACAGCGATACTTAGAACTTCTCTTCTGCAGAAATAAGGTCACTTATCTCATCTGCTGTAGTGAACACTCGCAACCTGTCCCCGGGCACCGCTTGCGCAAGATTCTTGATAGCGGTTTCGACTTTTTGCTTGGACTTTCTACTAGGAACCCGACGAATCGCAACGCCTGCTATCTGGGTTTGACGCTGCTGGGCTACTTTTGCATAGACCTCAGGATCTCGCTCTCCAGAATCACCAACAAGAATAAACTTTCGATTTGGAAAGTGATCGAGTATTTCAATAATTACATCCTGCTTCGATTTTTTGGAAGAACGCATTCTCCCCAGTGGAGTTGAATCTTTGAGACGGAAAAGCTTCAGATGCATTGATCCGTCTGGCAGGCCTGCCGAATGAAAAAAATCATTGAGTGGTCTCGTGAGTTGCCAGGGACTCGCTGATACATAATGAAATGCTGCTCCAGACAATGACCATTGTTCATAAAGATCAACCATATCCGGAATTGGTACAAATTCTCGTAAGAGCGTATTTGCCAAGAGTTCTCGACGATCTGCAACATTTGTAAGTTTGACCGTATCGTCAATATCAGAAATCACTGAGATTCCACTCGTATCGACCAATTGAACGGAGCCCGTGATCGTCAGAGGCTTGGAGTCGACGTCTTCATCCACTGATTCAAAAAAAAGTTTTTGCCCGTACGGTGTTTCCACTGTGTTTGCGGACACCGTTTGTGCATCAAGATCAAACTTTGTGTCAAAGTGGCCATTACGTTTGGAGATGCCGACATCTATTTTTTTCCCCCCAAGTGTAATTCCAACAGGCTGACCTGATATTCGCTGAAGCAGAAATGCCTCTGAACGGGCCTTGAAAATTGGTGATCGAAGTTGACCTTCATCCAGTTTTAAAAGCCTCTTCACAACTGCGTAAGCCACCGTTCGCCGACGACTAGCCACTGGAAGTGGCCGAGTGACCATGCCGTGAATATTGACCCGCCAGACACCCGTGGTCTCGATCCACTGGGCATAGGTTGGGAAGAAAGTAATCATATTAGAATGAAACTGGGGGCCAACGAGAGACGGAATAGAGAGTGAAACCTTGCAATGGCCGCTCGGTGTATTCTAATACGTTTTCGGCCGCGGCTACACAGCCTCGGCTAAATGGTACGGAAAATAACGAACATTCCAAAAGATACAGTGGAGACTAGTTAATGGGAGTAAAGAAGTCGGGTAAGGGGCGCCGAAAACTCGGGCAAAAGAAACGACGCATGCGGGCGAAAATTCGTCATCGTAAGGGCTAATAATAACGGCAAGAGAAATCTTGCTGGCTCCAGCAAAATTTATTCTCACTTTTCTTGCCCCGTCCGTGGTGTGGTGTAGTGTTGCTAGGCTTCTCAGAAATGCTGAGGGCTAGTCTGTCCACAATACTGGCGGTCCTCGTAGGTCCGCCTTGCCACAGGGAGTAAGGATCAATGTCAAGGACGCCGTGGATCTATCGAGCCATCGCGTGCGTGTCAGTTATGCTGACCGCCGCAGGGCTTACTGGCTGCAAAAGCCTTCAAGAACGTTATATAAAATTTGAAGTCTGGAAGTACGAACGATGCTTTGGGCATCTGCCACCGGGCTTCACGCCAAACGGTGCAATTCCGCCTCAAGTTGCTGCACCAGCTGCGATGCGACCATGCAGTGCACCTGGATGCCAACCGTGTGCACCAGTCAATACATGCAACAACTGTGGCAATGGTATCCCACTCGCTGGAAGTAGCATGGTCCCCGGAACCGTTGGTTCACCACAGACCATACGAGCTAGTAAGCCGGTTGTTATTTCCGATGAAGTTGTCTTGCCTTAGGAAAAAGAACTGTCTGCAGACCCTCAACATTATTCCGTGTTGATGGAAGCAGGCACGAATCTCCTAAGCCAAGGTCTCTGATTCTGCGGGAAATTTTTTGGACTCAACATCTTGTCGCCATGAAGTTACGGCATCCAAAATTGTCCCCTTCGTATCAGCATAAGACCTGACAAACCGAGGGATACGATCAATAGAGAGACCAATTAAGTCGTGCAGGACAAGAACCTGACCGTCACAGTCAAGGCCTGCTCCAATCCCGATCGTTGGTATTTCTATTGCAGCTGTTATCTCTGCTGCTAGCTTTGAAGGCACGCATTCGAGCACAACGCCACACGCGCCTGCTGCTGCTGCTGCTGTCGCATCCGCGAGAAGTTGTTCTCTGTCTCTTTGAATTCGATATCCGCCGAGTTGATGCACCGCCTGGGGACGAAGTCCTACATGGGCCATCACCGGAATTCCAGCCTCAACGATTCCGGCGATGACATCTTGTTGGCCTGATGTTCCTTCAAGCTTAATTGCTTGACACCCTGTTTCCTGCAGAATTCTAGCTGCAGATTCAATTGCTTTCCCAACGCCCAAATGCTGTAAGGGAAATGGGAGATCAACAAATACAATCGCGCGTTGAACTGCACGAGAAACAATTTCTCCGTGATAAATCATCTGTTCAATTGTGGCCGAAAGTGTTGTCTCTCGACCAGCTACCACCATCGCGAGACTATCACCGACGAGCACACAGTCGACACCAGCGGAATCAGCAAGGCTACCCGACCACCAGTCATAGGCCGTAACCATACTTATTGGTCGACCACTCTGCTTAGCACGTGCTAAGTCACGAATCGTAAGGGAACGAGATTCGTTATCTTGGTCTTGCATGACGTTAATGATCCAAAAAGTGTTTCGGGGTGTTCTATTTCCACTGAACTAATTCTTTGCCTGATTCAATTTATTACTTATCAAATATCACTTAAAAAATCATCGATGTCGTCATCTGATAAACTCCCTGAAGATTCTTGAGAAGACTTCTTGTCATTTAGAAAATCATCGTCGTCAGCATTCAATTCTTCGTCTGCTTCCAAAAAGAGATCATCATCGAGAGATTCCGCTTCAAGTGGCTTCTCCTTACTCGGACGTGAACCTGACTCAGTAAATGCTTCAACTGTTTCTCCTTCTGGTTCTGCTTCAAGGAAGTCAATTGCTTCCTCAAATGAGTCCTCTACTGCGTGCGTAGCAAGACCGTCATTTGGTGCACTATAATTGACTCGGAAAGCGAGGTCACCCAATTGAATCACACTACCAGAACGGACCGGAACCTTTGTTTTACTAGGCAGCATCGTACCTTTCACCATCGTTCCATTTGTTGAACCGAGGTCACGGATAAAGACAGATCCTTTCGACTCAAGGAGTTCGCAATGACGACGACTAATTTGTCCATGAGGAATTCGAAATGATGCCTGTTGCCCTCGACCGATAACAACCGGTAGATCCACATCGTACGTACGAGGCTTTTTCCCTCCAGACTTTGCTGTTTTAAACACCAGTTGCAACTTCATTTGGCAATCCGAGATGGGGCCCATACAGGATCAGAACCTGACAGGATACTTAAGGTTTCGATGTCTGCTGGGTTTCAATGGTAGCGACAACTGCGGCAGTTTCCCGCCATAGGTGCCAAAACACTTCAATTATCCATTCTGAGTCCAATTTTCCAAATGCCCCACCTGAGTTCCCAGTTTCGGCAGAAATCACGCCAAGAACGCGGGGTATGACCTTGCGAAAGGGGCTCAATACCCTATAATCACGGGGTTTTCAGGAGTTAGTGGCTGCCAGGCATGCCGACTACTTTCGAAAAGAACAGCATGCGGGTGTAGCTCAGTTGGTAGAGCACCACGTTGCCAACGTGGTTGTCGTGGGTTCGAATCCCATCACCCGCTCTCCTCTGTGGAATGGTTGCCATGACAAATGGGCTCCAAACCGCTCATTGGGGTTGTACCCCGCGTTATTACCAACACCAACCTTTATCTCTCACACTTTTCACAGGACAACGATGTCAGACGATTCAACCGCCCTTGCCGAGCCACAGCTACTCAAAATTGATGTGACTGTAGAAGAAACTTCCACGTGCCAGAGAAAAGTGAAAGTTTCTGTTCCTCGAGAAGAAATTGACCGGTATTACGAAGAGGCTGTCGGCGATCTCATGCCAACAGCCCTTTTGCCTGGCTTCCGTCCCGGAAGAGCGCCACGCAAACTTGTGGGCAGCAAGTTCAAAACAGAATTGAACGATCAGATTCGGTCCAAGCTTCTGAATGAGGCGCTCGAACGTGTTAATGAACAGGAGCATCTTGCACCAATCAGTGAGCCTGACCTTGATGTTGCTGCTGTCATTCTGCCAGATGATGGACCAATGACCTTCGAATTTTCCATCGAAGTTCGCCCAGAATTTGAGATGCCGGAGTGGAAGGGACTCTCTATTAAGAGACCAAACCGAGAAATTTCTGATACAGACGTAGAAGAAGCTGTGAACAATCTCCTGCGAGAGCGAGGCCGACTTGTTCCAGCAAAAGGGTCTCCCAAACCAGGGGACCTCATGGTCGCAAATCTCAAATGCACTGATGACGATGGCAAGGTGCTCTCTCATGCCGAAGAAATGGAAATCGTTGTCCGCCCAAAACTTTCTCTTGCCGATGCAGAACTTGATGGTTTCGACAAACTTGTTTCTCAATTGAAGCCCGGCGAAAGTGTGACATCAGAAATATCGATTTCCGAGGAGGCTGCTGTTGAAAATCTTCGCGGAAAAACAGTCACATTGGAAATCGAACTTCTTGATGTCAAACGATTTGAAATGCCTGAAATAACTCCTTCTCTGCTTACAGAGTTAGGTGATTTTGAGTCAGCCGATGATCTCAGTGAGGCCGTACGGAAGCAGCTTCACAACCAACTTGAATGGCATCAAAGAAAACAGGTTCGGCAACAGGTCTCAGCGTCGCTAACAGCTTCGGCGAGCTGGGAACTTCCTCCTGACTTATTACGTCGCCAGAGCCAGCGAGAACTTGAACGGTCAATTCTAGAGCTTCGTCGAAGTGGTTTCGATGATGACTCGATCCGTCGGTACGTCAATGAGCTGCGTCAGTCTGTAATGGCAAGTACAGCACGCTCGTTGAAAGAACACTTTATTTTGGAAAAAATTGCAGAGGCTGAGAGTGTCTCTGACTCTGCTGCCGACTATGAAGCAGAAATTAAAGCTATCGCTGCTCAATCAGGCGAATCGCCACGGCGTGTTCGTGCTAGCCTTGAGCGAAAAGGCCTTATGGATGTGCTTCGAAATCAAATTATTGAACGAAAAACTATTGATCTGGTTACTTCACAAGCCAAATTTGAAGACATGCCTTTTGAATTTCCGAAACCGGACGCTGAGGCTATTGACCACGCCGTCTGCGGTGTTGCTGCCGGCGAAGATGAAATTCCGACCACACCACTTTCGCATGAAGATTCATCTTCATAGTTTTTTCAGTTATTCTTTTTGATTCATTCATACGCACTTCTGAAAGTTGCTCATGCCTGCTCAAAGGTTTCCATTACCATCGTCAAACGCTCCAATTGATCCAAGCGCTGCCAGTGCTTACAGAGACTACCAACGGCAGCGACAGATGACTCTTGGTGATCTTCTGTTGGAAAACAGAATCATTCTTTTACAGGGCGAGATCTATGATGGAAATGCAAATGAGCTTGTCATGAAATTACTCTATCTTCAGAGTGAAAATCGTCGAAAAGACATTCATTTTTATATCAACTCGCCTGGCGGTAGTGTCACTGCGACAATGGCGATTTATGACACGATGCAGATTCTCTCGTGCCCGGTAGCCACTTACTGCGTTGGTCTCGCTGCCAGTGGTGGTGCCGTGTTGCTCGCTGGAGGTGCCGCCGGCAAGCGATTTTCTCTGCCTCATGCCAAAGTGATGATCCATCAGCCGTATGGACAAGTTGGTGGGCAGGTAAGTGATATTGAAATCCAGGCTGATGAAATTATTAAAACCCGTGCCGTTTTAAATGAAATTCTTGCATCTCATACGGGTCAACCAATTGATCGCATCGCTCAAGACACAGACCGAGATAGGTATCTCACGGCGACGGAGTCCAAAGAATATGGTCTCGTCGATGACATTCTCACCAAACCCCCTGGAGAAGAAGACAAAGACGTTGACTAGTCATCTTTTCTACCCTTCATCTTCTTCCTGAATAACCGGAATCATTTAAATGCCCCTGATCCCTTATGTTGTTGAAAAAAGTGGCCGCGAAGAGCGGGCAATGGACATTTACAGCCGGCTGCTTAAGGACCGTATCATTTTCCTTGGCTCTCAGGTGAATGATGAAATGGCGAATGCCATTGTCGCGCAGATGCTCTTTCTTCAGACTGATGATCCGAAGAGCGATATCCATCTCTATATCAATTCACCAGGAGGAAGCGTTACGGCAGGGCTAGCAATTTACGACACAATGCAATTTGTGAGTTGTGATGTTGCAACGTATTGCATAGGACAAGCTGCATCCATGGGTGCTTTGCTTTTGACTGCTGGAACGGCCGGGAAACGGCGTGCTCTCCCAAATGCTCGAATCATGATTCATCAACCACTCGCTGGCATGGAAGGGACCGCAGAAGAAATCATGATTCATGCCAATGAATTTCGAAATATCAAAAGTAAATTGAATAAAATTTTGCTGAAACATACTGGTCAGCCTCTTGAAAAAATTGAAGAGGATACTGATCGTGATCGATTTATGTCAGCAGACGAAGCATGTGAATATCATCTTATTGATGAGGTGATAGAGCAAATTCCCACGGGCTAAGAGTCTTTCACGGTGCGTGAGGCGCAAGGAGGCGCGTCATGAAAAAAACTTTTTCTCAATCGGTGACGCCAAGTCTCTATTCGGTGTCACTAGCAATGTGTCTTACAGTATTGATTTGTGGTTGTAAAAGTGATGTTCATCATCAACTTCTAGAGCGTGAATTGCGGCTCCAAGAAGATCAAATTTATTGCCTCCAAGACAAGTTGCAGACACAGTACTATGAACTCGACACGTTGACGGATGAGAATGCATCACTTCGTAAGCAGCTCGGAATCATTGATGACTCTTCGTCGAACACCAAGATGCCGTCTCGGGCACCTGCTCAACCGCTCCTTGTGCCTCCACAAGTCGATGTACCAAGCTTTGATGGAAGTGGAGGCAGCTCAAACGATAATGGTCCAGTCTTCGGTGCAGATCCTTCATCCGCATCAGGGAGTCAAAAGAGCTCAAACAGTCTTCCGAATCCAAGTGGAGATATGGCGCCTCCTACCCTGGAAGGCGTTCCGCCGCTGCCGCAGGATTCGGGTAAGCGAGGTGCATCTCGACCAATTCGCCAACTTTCCTTTGCTGAAAGCATTGGTCACCAATCGGATCTCACGCACCTCGTCATCAATCATGAAAAAACGGTGTGCTATGACGCCGACGGTGATGGGTTTCCCGAGGGCGTAACGCTTGTCGTTGAACCACGTGATGCTGATGAACGTCTCGTCACAACTGCCGGTGACATTTACGTCGCTGCATACGAACCAACAGCAACGGCACAACAAGCTGATTTGGGGCGTCAGTTTGCTGAATGGACCATTCCTGCAGCCAAAGCTCATCAGCACTTTAGGCGTACATCAAGAGCCCGTGGGCTTCATTTCGTACTGCCATGGCCAACCACAGCACCAGCAACAACTCCTATTCGAATCGCAGTACAGCTGACTCAATTTGATGGCTCAACAATTGAAACAGAGGCTATTGCCAAACTTGATTCTACTTCTGAAAAAAACCAATAAAAACGGCCGGCCTCTTTAAAAGAAAGGCCGGCCGCTATTCAAATAATTTCTTAACGAGGCTCGTTACTCAAAGCCCTTTTGATTCCAAGAAATTCAATAAGTCAGCAACACGGTTCGAATAACCCCATTCGTTGTCATACCAGCTTACGACCTTCACAAGATTTCCAAGGCCGATGGTGTCAACAGCGGAGAAAATTGAACTATGTGGATCTCCTCGTAGATCAGTTGAAACCAACTGCTGTTCAGAATACCTCAGAATTCCCTTTAATGGACCTTCCGCAGCTGTCTTCATAGCAGCATTAATTTCTTCTGGGGATGCCTCCTTGCCTAACGTCGCTGTGAAGTCGACAACACTCACAGTTGGAACGGGCACCCGAAATGCCATGCCGGTGAACTTGCCTTGTAGTTCAGGTATGACGAGACCAACTGCCTTCGCAGCACCTGTTCCTGCTGGCACAATATTCAACGCAGCAGCTCGTGCATCACGCAGATTACCAGCAGCTGTATCGACTGTTTTCTGAGAGTTTGTATAGGCGTGGACCGTAGTGAGCAAACCCCGATCAATACCAAACTTCTCATGAAGAATCTTTGCAACGGGAGCTAGCCCATTTGTAGTACAGGAAGCATTCGATATGACATGATGCTTTGATGGGTCATACATGTCATCATTGACACCGAGAACAATCGTAAGATCTTCATTTTTTGCGGGAGCGGAAATCACAACCTTTTTTACACTGTCTCGCTTGTGGGCGACCGCTTTGGTTGCGTCAGTGAAAAAACCAGTACTTTCAACAACGATATCGACATTCTCTGATCCCCATGGAATCGATCCCGGATCACGCTCCGCAAAGACCTTAATGGTTCTGCCATCAACAACGAGATCATTGCCATCAGTTGCTACGGTCCCCTTGAATGGACCGTAGTTCGAATCTAGTTCGAGAAGATGAGCATTCGTCTTGGCGTCTGTCAGATCATTGAGGGCAACGACCTGCACCTCACCATCAAGGCCGAATTTTTCATATATCGCTCGGAATGTCAGACGTCCGATACGACCAAAACCATTAATGCCAACACGAATGGACACAGCAAAACTCCTATAACGAGTCGTCAGATCGGCAGTTGTCAGAGTGCCTTCGGGCACAGCCACCGTAAAGTTTCTCCGGCAGGACTATACACGCGCACCAACTCCTTCTCAATCACCCACAGGTTTTGACGGGTCACTACACCAATCAAAAGTCTTTGCCGTCAAATTTTTGAGAAATTGTGGCAGTCGTCTATCCTCATCTGACCAGTGAGGTTGTCAAAAAACGGGCTTTTCTCCATAGAGAGCCGGCCACGAAAAACTCCTTTTGACACCACCTCGTGTTCCAGCGATTCTTTGACCATGAAACAATCACTTCCAAATACCCAAAGCTCAGTTGAAAAGTCCGCTGTTCTTGAACTCCATGATGTGAAAAAATCTTTTTCTGTTCCGGGCGGTGACCCTCTCCTGATTCTTGACATACCCTTTTTTCAGATCGCTGCAGGTGAGCTTGTTGCACTTGAAGGCCAAAGTGGTTCTGGCAAGTCAACACTTTTAAATGTCGTTTCTGGCATTATGCGTCCCGACAGTGGCCAGGTCCTGATAGGTGGTCTGAATATCGTCAAACTAGCTGAGCCACAGCGAGATCGACTACGAGCTGATCGAATCGGTCTTGTATTTCAACAATTCAACTTACTTCCAGGATTTACTGCTCTTGAGAACGTTCTTGTTGCAATGAGCTTTGGATCACAAGTGTCAAGTAAGGAAAGGGCTGAGTCCCTCCTTGAAGCAGTTGGTCTGGCGGACCGTTTCCATCATAAGCCAGCAGCCATGAGTATCGGCCAACAACAACGGGTTGCAGTCGCCCGCGCGCTTGCCAATCGCCCACGAGTTCTTCTTGCTGATGAGCCAACCGCAAGTATCGATCCCTCACATCAACAACAGGTTATTGATCTCCTACAGACGACATGCCGTGAAGAAGAAGTCGCTCTCTTGGTTGTCACACATGCCCCCGAGGTGGCAGAGCAGTTTCCTGTACGCCATCGCTTGGAAGATTTTAATCGGGCTGCGGCAGTTCATCCAACAACAAGTGGAGTGTATTGATGAGTTTGCTTGGCATTGCATGGAGAAATATTAAGCAGCGGGCATTTACAAGTGGCCTCACCGCATTATCGATGTCTCTTGGTGTTGCGCTCGTCGTGGCAACCTTGATTACAGGTGGTGTTGTAAAGCAAGCCTTCGAGTCTGGTGCAGGTCTAGGGTACAATATGATCATTGGGGCAAAAGGAAGCCCATTACAACTTGTGCTCAATAGTGTTTATTTTATCAGTAAGCCGATCGAGAACATTTCGTGGGCTACATATACAGAATTTTTGCCCGCTCATGAACGTCCCGATGGGAACGATGGAACATGGGCAGCGAGTACTCAGACTGCTGTTCCCATCTGTATGGGTGATTACTTTCGTGGTCACCGAGTAGTTGGTACAAATTCCACTTATTTTGATCGACTCACTCGCGGTAATGGCCAACCTTTTGAGTTCTCTTCAGGGACAAACTTTCAGGACGAGGATCTCTACAGTGCTGTGTTAGGAAGCCAGGTCGCACTGACACTGAACCTACAAGTTGGTGATACAATTGCACCGACGCATGGTGCTGATGATGGCAAAGTCCATGATCCGTTTCAGATCACTGGAATTCTATCCAGAACTGACACACCCATTGATCGTGGTGTTTTTGTCAACATGGAAGGCTTTTATCTTCAAGACGGACACGCCAAGCCAATTGATTTGATTGAAGTCAATGAGCAAGTCGAACCTGATCATGACGACTTACCCGGTAAAGGACTTCTTCCATTCAATCAACGAGAGGTGACCGCCATCTTGCTTGAGACAGCTGCTTTTCCTGGTCTCCCGGCAGAACTTACAGCAATGGGACTCCGAAATGCGATTAACGAAGGTCGCGAGGCGCAGGCTGCTCTTCCAATTGCTGAGATTCGTGTGCTCCTTGATCTTTTTGTCACACCTCTGGAGTTACTGCTGCTGTTAGTCACCACTCTTGTCGTCATTGTTTCTGCAATTGGTATCCTCGTGAGTATGGTGGGTTCATCTCTTGAACGGAGCCGGGACGTGGCCATCATGAGGGCGCTGGGGGCTCGTCGCAGCGTTGTTCTTGCAACAGTACTCATTGAAGCTATTCTCCTTGCTGTTGGAGGAGGAGTCATTGGCCTGCTCCTCGGACATGGTACGGTCGGACTCATTGGCCCATGGATAGCAACAAATGCCGGTGTCACGGCCGGATTTTTATCGTATACGACAGCTGAACTACTCCTTGTACCTTTCCTAATCGTTCTTGCGATTTTGGCTGCATTATTACCAGCCGTAGCTGCCTATCGCACCGACGTCGCCCGATGGCTCGGTTAAGGCAAAAAATGTAGAAAAGCGAGTATTCTGCTCTCCTTGATTCGGCATAACGGCGTGTCTTATATACTACGGTCATGCAAATTCCGGTCCTCTCTTCCGCTCGAATATCTATCCTGATGCTTGCCATCAGTGCATTGTTTCTTGTGGCGATAGAACAATCTCTTGGCTGTCCTTTTTGTGCCGCAGTCGGCTTAACTTTTTCTCAGGAGATTAAGCAAAGCGAAGCTGCTGTCATCGCGCGACTCGTTGAGCCACCTCCCGCATCTGCTCTGGGACCCAATGCTGAGGGTCCGTTACCGCAGGCAAAATTCGAAGTGGTCGATGTCCTCAAAGGAGAAGACCTTCTGCGGTCAACTAATTTGCTTGATGCGAACACTTTGATTGATGCAATCATGCTCGAGGCAACCGCCCCTGGGAATCTGTATCTGATTATGGGAATTGAGCCGCCTGAATTCATTTGGTCGAATCCAATTGCCATCAACCAACGCGCTGTTACGTATCTTAAGAAGCTTGAGCAACTCCCTGAATCTGGTCCAGATCGTCTTGCATTTTTTCAACAATATCTCGAAGACAAGGATGATGTGTTGGCTCGAGACGCGTATGATGAATTTGCAATTGCACCATACGACGATGTGCGTGGCCTTGAAAATAGAATGGATCCGACTGCACTGCTCCAATGGATAAAAACGCCACGCATTCCGTCGAACAGGCGTCGTTTATACGCCACGATGTTAGGTATATGTGGAACACCAGCTTATGCAGCTGAAATAGAGAAAATTCTTCTTGGTGAAGACCTTGGTGACGACTCATCTGATCTTCGGAGTGGTTTAGATGCGTTGATTGCCTGCTATGTTGTGCTCGTTGGTCCAACGGGTCTTGATCTCATTGATAAACTCTTTCTTGATCGTAGTTCTCGGGACATTCCATTCACAGAAACCTATGCCGCCGTTATGGCGCTGCGTTTCCTTGGTGAAGAATCAGAAACAATTCCACGTGAACGTGTTCTTGAATCCTTACGTTTGTTGCTCAATGAACCAAAACTTGCAGACCTTGTCATTGCTGATCTCGCCCGCTGGCAAGATTGGTCTGTGATAGCAAAGTTGACGACTATCTACGTTAACGCAACACCCGAAAACATTTTCGTGCGTGAGCCCATCGTGAACTATATGAAAGCTTGCCCGCTTCCTGAGGCAGCACGTGCTTTGGTAAAACTTCGTGAAATAGATCCTGAAGCTGTTCGTAGAGCGGCTACGTTAGCGGGCCTTGCTGGTCTCACGACAACCACTGAAGAAGACCTCCCTACAGAGCAACCATCTGCCACGCCAGTACGCCTTGCTGATGTCGTTGCAGATGACGTCACTACAGATCGCTCAATGGTGGTTAGCACGGGCTCACAGCCCGCAGCAGAAGGGTCCCAGCCTGGTGACGGTCCGATTCTTCAGCCTACGAACGTGCCATCAACAAAATCCTCACTACGGTGGATTTTTTGGCTCGTGCTTGTTGTAATTGTAGCTTTTCTATCTCGCTATCTTCTTCATTCAGGAAAACGGGACACGGCTGGTTAGACAAATCCAGTCGAGGTACGGCAGTCATGAAAAAAGGACTTTTTGATACTCCTGCAAAAGCTACAAAACGTGGTTCTGAAAACAACGAGGATCATGCCTACAAAGCGTTGGCTGGAACATCCATTGCCGCTGCTACACTCGCCTTCCTGTCACCACTCGCTTTTATTGACTGGTGGTTGCTTGCAGTACCTACGGTTGGTTTTTGTCTAGGCCTCGTAGCCTTACGAGACATTATCAAACGTCCAGATATTTTCACTGGTAAGCGGCTCGCCACAACAGCTACTATCTTTTCATTGGTTTGCCTTGTTGGTGGAACCATATATTTATCATGGGTATATGCCGCTGAACTACCTGAAGGGTTCGAGAGAGTTCATTACGGCATATTGCAACCCGCTGAGGGTTCGCCAGCGTCATCAATACCTGACTCCGCACGCGCTTTAAATGGCCATAACGTGTTGATCAAAGGCTATATGTATCCTGGGAAAAAACAGTTTGGTATTCGTCAATTTTTACTTGTACGGGATCAAGGAGATTGCTGCTTTGGGGGTAATCCAAAAATTACTGATCGTGTTCTTGTCCATCTTCAAGATGAAAAGGGTATGTCATTTAGCTCTCGTCAGAAAAAACTTGCTGGCACATTCACCGTTCGTCCAACCTTTGGACAAGATGGTATTGAGGGCGGGGTCATTTATCATCTTGAGGAGGCATTTCCTCGCTAAACTCGTAGTCACTTTCCTTGCCCTCACACTGTTTTCAGGTTGTGGTCAAGATACGAAAGCACCGCTCTCTTTGGATAAAAGAGAGCTCCCAAAGAGTCCAGAAACTCAGTCACAACAAAGACTGAGAATCAATCAAAACGTCATTCGTGAAATATCCTTTGACGACATTGTCTTCGACATGGCAGAGGATACGACTTTTTCCCGGGATTTATTACCAGAGCGTGTCACCTCTTTGGTGGGGCAGCATATTCGGATTCGTGGTTATATTCTTCCGAGTTTCCAACAGACTGGCTTAACCCAGTTTGTCTTGGTTCGAGACAATATGGAATGCTGTTTTGGACCTGGCGCAGCGTTATACGATTGCATCGTTGTCAAAATGCTCCCTGGCAGAACAGCAGAGTTTTCTATTCGTCCTGTGGCTGTTACCGGGACCTTCGGTATAAAGGAGTTAAAAGGCCCCGATGGAAACCACCTTGCCGTCTACTCGCTCACCGGAGAATCTGTTCGATGATCGGCCTTCAGAATGTCGTGTTGTCGATCATGAGAGTGCTTTCGGACAGTGTACTTCGTAGTACATCTTCGACTCTCTTCTTGCTCACTTCTCTCACTTCGATAAGCTCAGCATGTCCATTTTGCGGCCCTGTTGAAACACCACTCTCATATAGTATCGCCCGATCGAGTGACCTTGCTATTGGTGAATCTCTGACAGAGGCAGTTGCTAATAGACAAGGCCAACGACGACAGTCCTTTTCTCTTCTTTCTAGAATACGTCTCACATCTTCAGGAAAAAAAACACTTTCCATAGAGCCTCCAGTACCCACTGTAGAAGCTGCTGTTGAAACTTCTTTTTCTGGAACTGCTCTACTTTTTAATCTTCCTGCTGTTGGTTGGACAGCACGTGCTGCTGATGAAATGCTTCTTGGCTACGTCCTCCAAGCACCTCTATTCAAGCAGGCGATTTTTAAGAAAAAAAATCGCCTGGAGTGGTTTGCACAATGGCTCGATCATCCCAATTCTGCTATTTCGACAGATGCCTATGCTGAATTTGCTCTTGCTCCTTTTCAGGAAGTTCGAGACTCGGCTCATGCATTTTCTCCGGAAGGTGTTATCGATCACCTGAATGATCTATCACTTCAACCGCAAAGACGTGGGTTCTATGGAATAGTGGCTGGCGTACTGGCTCATGGCTCCTCCAAAGAAGATCAATCAGCATGTACAAAGGCACTTCTTCGTGCAATTACCGAACAACAATCAAATGATTTTCAGGTCGGCCTTGATGGCATTATCGCGGGACTATTTATTGCTTTAGGAGAACGGGCTTTACCAATTTTAGAACGTCAGGGTCTCTTTGAGGATGAGGCGAGCCCTGTCAATCAGCGACATCTGCTTCAAGCATTACGCTTTTGCTGGGAATATCCATCTGACACTATTCCTCGAACAGAAGTCACTGTAATCACTCGCAGACTACTCACCGTCCCGCACCTTACACGTGAAGTGATTGTTGACTTATCACGGTATCAGGATTGGAACTCCCGTAACCAGATCGTTGCGACGTGGGATACTCTTGGTGCTGATGATCCACTTATTCGACCAGCTATTGTTGGATATCTCTTGGCGTGTCCAACAGAAAAAAGTGCTTCCCTGTTGGCACAACTCAGAGATAAAAATATGGAGCTATTCGACAAGGCTCGACAAGCGGCGGCTATACCCTTTCCTGCTGCTGCTCCCTAGTGCTTCTTCAATGGTACGTCGAACGATTAAATATCGTGAGCTAAGTTGTGGGGTATACGTTGACAAAGAGTAGAACAACAGTGGTGCCCATCCAGTTTTTATTGCAGTTGCGTCTCAGCAGCTGAGTCTGGGTTTTCAACAGCTGCTGCTGCTGGAGTCACTGGCTCTTGCCAACCGGTGGTGACAATGTCCGCATCCCTCCGTTGCAACCCTTTTGTATCTTCTGCATTAGAAACTGAATCGATTGCGGACTTCTTTGTTTGCTGGAATGACGACGATAGATTGATCTCCTCACCAGGAAAGCCATATGCTGCGGCTGGGAAACTTGGTGTATCGTTTGGTATTGGTGTTGGGAGTTCTTCAGCATTGAAATCTCGAGGCAATGTCGCTGGCAATTCGCGAGTCGCTGGATCGCGTGGGGGCATCTGCTGAGCATTCGCCGCTGCACCAACTGCATCAAATTGTTGTGTTATCGGACCACGACTGAATACTCCAGGACGAGAATGGCCGTAATCTAGATAGAGACTGGCATCTCGCTGACGGGCTCTTCTATGGGCGTCAAAATATGCCTTGCCTGGCCATGGTCCTTCTGAAAGAAAGACGCCGTTATATTCAAGCAATGATCCCTTACGGAAATGGAACTGTGCAATGGATCTGTTGTAATCAACAAGTGATCGGAAATAGGCACTTTCTGCTTGAGCTCTTCTTCGTTGGGCGTCGAGCAACTGATCAAAGGTTGTTGTACCGGCATCATACGCGGCTTGTACTGCTTCAACCTGTCGCTCAGCAGCTACACGTCGATTGAAGTTCGTCTGTGCGAGGGCAAAGTTTGTATCAATATTTCGTATTGCTTCGACCAGCGCATGAGAGACTTCGAGTTCCTCATCTTGAAGTTGGGCACGAGTCTTTGCCAACTGAAGTTGATGGTGCCGCACAGTTGCCAGTTCACGACGAAAACCAAGTGGCATCAAGAACTGGGCACCTGCCTGCCATTCCTGAAATTCTCCATGCAAAAGTGTGGCATAGGCATTTGTTCCCTCGAGGGGATCT